>ERZ827423.1034-NODE-1034-length-30120-cov-4.186463_pt1 | contig 30120 bp, 40 predicted proteins | sample MGYA00519775_ERZ827423 | MGnify/ENA primary metagenome ERZ827423 (study PRJEB31778, sample SAMEA3449296) | human gut metagenome | biome: human gut; feature: human-associated habitat; material: faeces | place: United Kingdom | collected 2010/2012 ... | reverse complement strand
AATAGAAAACACGTATTGTTTTTTAATACGTGTCAACTATATGGGTTACATCATCATTTTGTGTAGTTTTAATATTTATATTTTCCTATATAATCCAATTGCTTTACCAAGTATAGTAACGTTTTTAAGTATTATTGGTGCCATTGTATTATTTTCTGGCTGTAATCTAAAATATCCATCTTCTTTATAAAATGTCTTTAAAGTAACCTCGTTTTCATCAGTCATAGCTACTACTATTTCACCATTTCTTGCAGTATTGCATCTTTCTACTATAACTATATCTTTATCTAGTATACCAGCATTTATCATTGATTCTCCACTTACATTTAAAGTAAACACTTCCTTTTTAGCAGGAATTAAATATGCAGGTAATGAAAAATATTCATTAGGATTTTCGATAGCTTCTATTGGACTACCGGCAGTTATTTTTCCAAGAAGTGGAACTTCTACAATACTTTCATCTTTAGGAATAAATTCATTTTCTACTAATAATTCAATAGCTCTATTTTTGCTTCCATTTTTTCTTATATATCCTTTATCTTCAAGTTCTTTTAAATGTGTAAATGTTGTTGCGGGGCTAGTTGTTCCAAGTGCTTCACCTATTTCTCTTACAGTTGGTGGGTATCCTTTTTTAACCATAAACTCTTTTATTACATTAAGAACATCTTTTTGTCTTTTAGTTAAATCATCCATAATATTTACCTCCATTTACATATTAACATACATTTTACGCTTTGTCAAACCTTTGTTCGAAAAATGTATTGACACGAATAAATGTTCGTGTTAAAATTTAGGTACAGTGATAGGAGGAATAGATATGGAATTTTTAAAAAATAATAAGGGTTTGGTAATATTTTATTTATGCGTTACTATATTTTCAGTTGCATGGGTTTTGAATGTTGATAAAACAAATGATAAAATGATGATGGAGAAAAATCCATATATATTATCTGTAAATAATTAGTTTCAATTTATTAATTACTTTGATATAATTAACATATGAGGTGTAATTTATGGATGATATAAAAATAGTTAATAGTTTAAAAGGGTTATCTATAGATATGATAAATAATGCTAAAAGTGGGCATCCTGGAGTTAGTTTAGGTGCTACTAATATTATTTATACATTATATAGTAGACATATGAATGTAAATGTTAATGATGATAAATGGATAAATAGAGATAGATTTGTTTTATCAGGAGGGCATGCATCAGCACTTTTGTATAGTATGTTATATTTTATGGGTTTTTTAACACTTGATGATTTAAAAGGTTTTAGATGTATTAATTCTAAAACTCCTGGGCATCCTGAAATAACTACACCTGGAGTTGATATGTCTACTGGTTTATTAGGTGAGGGAATATCTAATGCAGTAGGTTTTGCAATTGCAGAAAGATATTATAATAACACAATAACAAATAAAGATATGATTAATTATTATACATATGTGATGTGCGGTGATGGAGACCTTATTGAAGGTGTTAGTTATGAGGCTTTATCTTTAGCAGGTACATTAAACTTAAATAAATTAATTATATTATATGATTCAAATAGTGTAACATTAGATGGAAGTACCGATATTACATTTAATGAAGATATTCATCTTAGATTTAAATCTATTGGATTTAATTATATTAAAACAAATAATAACATAGATGATATAGATAATGCTATAAAAGAGGCTAAAAATAGTAATAAACCTACATTAATTGAGGTAAAAACGATTATAGGTGAAGGATCACTTCTTGAAGGAACTAATAAAATACATGGGGGTATTCTTACAGAAGAAGATACATATCAGTTAAAAGAGAAATTAAATTTAAGTACAATACCTTTTGATATAGATATAAATTTAGTAAGTGAATTTAGAGATAAAATTAAAGAAAGAATGCATTCCAAGTATGAAAACTGGAAAAGCATATTTTATACAAGTAGTGATCTTGTAAAATTTTCAAATAGTATTGATTTATTATCTTTAGTTAATCCTTTTTATGAAAAGATGGATGAATCTATGAGGGACACTAATGGTAAAATTATGAATGTAATAGGTTCAAATTTATATACATTTATTGGTGGAGCAGCAGATACATCATTATCAACTAAAACAAAAATATTAAGTAGTAAAATGTTTAGTAGAAATGATTATAGTGGTAAAAATATATATTATGGGGTAAGAGAGCATGCAATGGCAGGAATTTCAAATGGTCTTGCTAGTGCAGGATTATTACCTTTTGCATCTACATTTTTAGTATTTTCTGATCATATGAAGCCTTCAATAAGAATGAGTGCACTTATGGATTTACCAGTAACATATGTATTTACACATGATTCAATAACTATAGGAAGTGATGGAGCAACTCATGAACCTGTTGAACAGTTGGATTCTTTAAGGAGTATTCCTAATTTTAGAGTATTTAGACCTGCTGATGCAAGAGAGATATTAGGAAGTTGGAATGAAATTTTAAATAATCCTAAACCAAGTGCAATAGTATTATCAAGAAATAACACACCTTTACTTAAAAATAGTGATGCTAAAAGTGTATCTAAAGGGGCATATATAGTAAAAAAAGAAAACGGAAGATTAAGTGCAATAATTGTTGCATCTGGAGAAGAAGTAAATACAGTAGTTAAAATAGCCGAAGAATTAGAAAAAGATAAAATATATTTAAGGGTAGTAAGTATGGTATCAGAATCTTTATATGAACAAACTTGTAATGAGTATAAAGCAAGCATTTTGCCAAATGGATATAAATGTATAGTTGTTGAATATTCAAATAGTAACTTATGGTATAAATATATACAAAATAAAAACTATTTAATTAATTTAAATAGTTTTGGTAAAAGTGGTACAAAAGAAGAGGTGTTAAAATCATTTAATTTAGATTATGAGACTCTAAAAGAACGTATAAAAGAATTAGTAAAATAATATTCGACAAAAAAATGCCTTATAAAGATATATAGTATTTATGAGGTGACATATGAGGACATATTATGCGTTTATTATAAAGGATTCGCTTATGCATTTTTATATGAAAAGGCCATATTCTTTATATAAAATATTAGAAGAAGTATATAACTTAAAAAACAATGATATAATACTTGGCTATAGGCTTTTAGAACAAGTAACCACGCCATTTGGAATAAAAAAGACAAATAAATTTATATATAAAAATCATTATGATGAATTATCTTATTCAAGAAATGAGAACAATCACATGATCAAAAATTTATATAGTGAAGAAATAACATTACTTAAAGTATTTAATTCGCACGTAAGAATAAAATCAAATGTAAACTATTCATCATTCTTTAATTCTATAAGACTATATAATAAAAATATATTTGTATGTGATTTTGAAAATAAAGATTACTTTTGGATAGATAAAATTAAACTTGAAAGTATTGTATAAATAAGTATTTTTTACTATAATTAATTAAGGAGGTAAATTATGGAATTTTTACTTGATGTATTAAAAATATTAGTGGGTGTAATAATTGGTGCAGTAATAGGCTTTTTTATAGCAAGAAAATATATGCAAAAGTATTTAAAGAAAAATCCACCAATTAATGAACAAATGATTAAGATCATGATGCAACAAATGGGAAGAACACCAAATCAAAAGCAAATTAATCAAGTTATGAAAGCAATGAGTAAACAAATGTAACTCATTGCTTTTTTTATAAAAAAATAAGGACTTAAGCCTTATTAATTAAAAACTCTGGTAGTTTATGAGGAGTATCTCCTTTAATTGCAATATCATATATTATATTTATAATTGGCATATCAATTTTTTTATTTTTTACAAGTTTATGAATAGACAATAAAGCATAGTATCCTTCAGTAGTATTCTTATTTAAGTATTCATCAATCTCTTTTTTATCTTTTTTTAAACCAAGCATTACTCCGAATTTATAATTCCTACTTTTAGGAGAAGAACAAGTTAATATTAAATCACCAATACCTGCAAAAGATAGAATAGCTTTTTTATCACACTTTAGTTTACTTAATAATTCTTTAATATCATGCATAGATTCATTAATTAAAAATGCCCTTGTAGAATCAGAATATCCAAGCCCATCTAATATACCAGAAGCTATAGCAATAATATTTTTGATAGTTCCACATAATTCAATACCATGCATTTCTTTACTTTCCCTTAATTTCAGATGAGAATTACATAAAGCTTTAGTTACAATATCATGTGCTTTATTACTAGAAGATGCAATTGCAAGAGCAACTGGATCTTTATTAATTAAATCAATTGCAAATGTAGGACCTGATATAACAGATAGGTTTTTAGGATGAAGAGTATCAGTAACAACATCATCTAAAAAACACAAAGTATCGTTTTCAATACCTTTACTTGCAATGCATATTGGAGTATTTCTATTATAATATTTTTTCATACTTATACATACCTCTCTAACATATTTAGAAGCAGTACAAATAACTATTAAATCTGCATTAGTTAATACATCTTTAATATCATTAGAAATACTTATACCTTCAGGTATAGCCATATCAAGAATAGGAGCAAAGTCCTTTTTATTTTTATAGTCGTCATTTCTTTCAGACCATATTTTAACATTGTGTCCATTTTCATTCATATCAAGAGAAAGTGCAACACTATATATTCCAAAACCAATAACACTTATATTCATATAATCACCACATATTAGTATATAACTTAATTAACAAATTGTCAATAATTGTAAACTTGACAAGAGGAGGGGGGATAATGTAGTGATGTATCAAGTATGAATAGTAATGATTATGGAACTTGTGTAATAACATTTGATAATAGAGGTAAAGCAACAGTTAAAGTAACAGGTAAAGGTAAATTTGAAGGATACACATGCAATGGTAATAGTACTAATATGGAATGTGTTAAAGGAGAAATACCTGGATCAACAGAAACAGCAGCACAATATTTTTCATATAGTGAAGTAGAAGGTGGAGTCGCTATAACTGGATATTTAGTTGGTGATGCGAATGTAGTAGTGAAAGATAAAGATAAGTGTGTTGCATATTTACCAACTACTGGTGTATCAGAGGAGCAAGCAAATACATTGTGTAGTGGAAATGCATTAGATGATAATGGTATGACATTAAAAGATGCTGTACAACGAGGTTTAATTCCATCAAGTGATTATGCAACAGCAGGATTAGAAGTAACATATAAAAATGGTGGAGGAACAGATGTAGTAATACCAAGTATGATAAATGGTAAGAAAGTAGTTGCAATTGCAGATAATGCATTTACGAGTGATGGAATAATACCTACAACTATAAGTAATACTAAAAAAATATCAGCATCACATTTAAACAACAATGAAAATAAATATGTTGTAACTCCATTAACGAATCAGGTAACAGGTTTAGGCATAACTTCAGTAGTAATACCAAATACAGTTACAAGTATAGGTGTTGGTGCATTTGGAAATAATAAACTAACAGAAATAACAATACCAGGTAGTGTAACAAGTATAGGTGCTGGGGCATTTGCAGGTAATCAATTGACAAAGATTATATTTCCATCAACACCACTAACAATAGGATGCTATGCTTTTGCTGATAATCCAATTACTAATGGTGGAACATACACATATCCATCTAATGTAACTGAAGTTTGTGAAGAAAAATAAATACTCAAAAAACGTCAAACGGTTGGCGTTTTTTTAAATAATATTTATTTTTCTTAATTATTGTAATATAATAATAATGAATGAGGAGTAATTTGTATGAATATTGTTGATATTATTATTATTGTATCAATTGTACTTGGCGTATTAATTGGTTTTGTTAGAGGTTTTTTTAAAGAAACAGTTATATTTATAGGCACTATTTTAGTAGTCGTTTTAGCATTTGTTTTAAAAAATCCTTTATCTTTAATTCTTTATAAGAACTTACCGTTTTTTAAGTTTAAAGGTATTTTTGAAGGAATTTCTACTTTAAATATATTAATGTATGAAATTTTAGCATTTATTATAGCACTTGCTATACTTTCTATAGCACTTACTATAATTATTAAAATTAGTGGTATTATTGAAAAAATATTAAAACTTACAATTGTTTTAGCACTTCCATCTAAGTTATTAGGTGCGATAGTTGGATTTATTCAATCAATTGTTGTTCTATATGTATTTTTATTCTTATTATCACTTCCAATATTAAGAGTTCCTTATATAAAGGATTCTAAATATGCACAAATGATATTAGAAAAAACACCAGTTATATCAAAAGTAACTGATGGCCTAGTAAAAACATTTAATGAAATAAGTGATTTTGCAGATAAAAATATTAAAAATAATGTTGATAAAAGACAAACTAATAGAGAAATGCTTGAAATAATGCTTAAGAATGATGTTGTAACTAGTGAAAATGTTAAATATCTTTCAGATAAGGGTAAAATAGATATTGATAATATTGATGAATTATTGAGCAAATATAAGGAGGATTAATATGATAATACATGAATTTAAAGAAAGTGAATATGATGAATTAATAAAAGATGGAATAGTTTTGGTTGATTTTTTTGCAACATGGTGTGGTCCTTGCAAAATGCTTGCACCAGAACTTGAAGCTTTAGTAAAGAAAAGAAATGATGTAAAAGTATTAAGTGTTGATGTAGATAAACATGAAAGCATTTCTATGCGTTATAGAATTATGTCTGTACCTACTTTACTTTTATATTATAAAGGTGAGTTACTTGGAAATAGAAGTGGCTATATGCCTTTAAATATTTTAGATAATTGGATTAATGAACTAGTTAAATAGTTCATTTTTTATTTATAGAAAAATGTAAACAACCAGGATGTTAATTCTGAAACTTGACAAGAAGGAGAAAGAAAGTGGTATAATAAAGTTATGATAATAAGGGAAGAGAAATATCTGAATCAACCGAGACAGATGCACAATATTTTGCGTATAGTGAAGTAGAAGGTGGAGTCGCTATAACTGGATATAATATAGACGGAGTAACAGATGTAGTAATACCAAGTATGATAAACACTAAGAAAGTAGTTGTAATTGCAGATTATGCATTTATAACAATAGGTAATGAAGCATTTATGAGTAATCAATTAACATCAATTATATTCCCATCTACACCAATTACAATTGCTCCTAGTGCTTTTTTGAATAATCCAATTACTGATGATGAAAACTATACTTATCCTGATAATGTAACAATTAAATAATAAAAAGCTTCTTTAGTCTAACTAAGGAAGTTTTTTCTTGAATAAATAATAAATTTATGGTATTCTTATATATAGAATAGGGGTATAGATATGAAGAATGTTTTTAAAGTTGCTTTTATGTCGGTTTTACTATTATTTGCAGTAAAAGTAAATGCTGAACCTGCTAATGATTCTTTTATTGATGATAATTTATATAAGTGTGTAATTGACTCATATAATATTGGTAAGGAAGAGTATAAGAATTATAATTATAATATTAGTATTGAGGAGTTAATTACTATTACTAAGTTGGATTGTAAAGTATACTCAGGTTTGATTGAAAATTTGTCTGGATTAAATAAATTAACTGGTCTTAAAAGTTTAAATATAAGTGGGAATACTTTTTTAGGAGGGAACCTTAATTTAAAGATTGGTGGTACTGGTAAACTTAAAAGTAATATAGTGCTTCCTCCAGGATTAAGTCTTACTGATATAACTTATTCTTATAGTGTAGATGGTATAGTTAAAGTAGAAAATGGGGTAGTAACTGCTCTTAAGGGTGGTACTACATATGTTACTATGACTGCTAAAGTAACTGGTAATGAGATTAAAGAAAAATATTTAGTTTCTGTTGCAGGTAAACAAACTACACCTACACCTCCTATAAAAAAAAGCAATAATGCATATCTAAAATCCCTTAGTGTATCTAATGCAGAAATTGATTTTAAAAAAAGTACTTTTGTTTATTCTTTATTTGTACCTAAAAATATAAGTGAGGTTACTATAAAGGCTAGTCTTGAAGATAGTAAAGCTAGTTTTGTAAGTGGATATGCACCAAGGAAGGTAACTTTAAAGCAGGGTGCTAATACAGTATATATCAAGATTAAAGCTGAAGATGGTACTATTAAAACGTATACTCTTGGTATTACAAGAAGTAACGGGGAAGATACTAATAATTTACTTTCTAATATAGAATTATCTAGTGGAGAGATTGATTTTAAACCTGAGGTTACTATATATACAATTTCAGTATCTAATGATGTAAAAGAGTTAAAAGTAAATGCTAAAGCCACATCATTGCTTGCTAAAGTTGAAGTATCTGATACTTTATTAAAAGTTGGTGAAAATAAGATAACTATTACTGTTACTCCTGAAAGTGGAGATAAAAAAGTATATCAGTTAATTGTAAATAGGGAAGAGTTTGATTCAAAGGATAATTATTTAAAGAGTTTATCTATTGATGGATATGATATAGATTTTAAAAAAGATGTATTTAATTATGAACTAAGTATTAAAAATGAATCATCTCTAAAAATAAATGCGGTTAAGGAAACGGTTAATAGTTCAGTAAGTATTATTGGTAATAAAGAGTTGGTAAATGGTTCAAAAGTAATTATAAGAGTGACTGATGTAGATGGTAATATAAGAGATTATACAATTAATATTACTAAATCTGTATTGTTTGATTTATCATATAAGATGATTATATTGTTTGCTGAATTTATAATTATATTAATACTTTTATTAGTAATTATATTTAGACCTAAAAATAAGGGTGTAAAAAGAAATAATAGAAATATAAATAGACATGGTGGTAATGGTAGAAAAATAAATTTTGTAAATAATAAGGTATGTAGAAAGTGTGGAGCGATTAATGATCCTCTTGCAATTGTTTGTTATCTATGTGGAACGGAATTAAAATAAAAATGGAGAAAAAATTCTCCATTTTTTATATTGTTCTTATACCCTCAATATCATTAGTTAATTTATCAATAAATAATATACCGTTTAAGTGATCTAATTCATGTTGGAATGCAATTGCTAATTCTTCTCTTGCTCTTATTGTTATAGCACTTCCATTTATATCAAATCCAGACATTGTTACTCTTGCATATCTTTTAACATATCCGTCAGTCTCTCTATTAACGCTTAAGCAACCTTCGCCAGTTTCTGCACATATTATTTCTTCTGAATGACTAACCATTTTAGGATTTACTAATATGTATGTTTCAAATTTTTGTTCTATATCATCTTCTTTAGTTACTTCATATACAACTACAAAATACCTTTTATTTATACCAAGTTGTATTGCAGCCATCCCCATTCCAGGTCTTAAACCTTCTTTTTCTGCTATATCTTCTATTTGACTATTAGTTAAATAAGTAATCATGTCATCAATAGCTTTTAAATCTTTTTTAGAAAGTGGAAATGTAGCATCTTTGCTAACTAGTCTTAATCTTTTATCTTTTTCATCTAATATATCATTCATTTTTATCAATAGTATCACCACCAAACATGCATATTCTATCACAGAATGTGGGCATTTACAACACTAATTTCTTAATGAAAAATCTATTTAGTTATTTCCAAAAAATCTTGAGCCAATAACTATAACTAAAAGAATGAATAATACTAGTATAATAGCAGCACCACTACCTATACCGCCATATCCGTAATTAGCGTATGGATAATTATATCCACCACAACCTGGTGCTCCATAACTATATCCACTATTATATCCATAATAATACATAATACACTCCTCCTTTTCTACTATAGTTTATTACTTACCATTGTAAACTGTTATATTATTAACCTAAAAAAATGAACAAAAAATAAAAAATATGTTAAAATGTATATGATAGGTGATTGTATGATAAAGTTATTTAGAAAACTTGATAAACCATTATTATTTGTAACTATTTTTATGTTTTTGTTTGGATTAATAATGATTTTTAGTGCTTCATATGTAAAAGCAATAACATCTTTAGGGAATGCATATTATTATTTAATAAGACAAGGTATAATTTTAGTTGTGTGTTTTATATCATTTTTAATTTTAATAAAGTTTCCGATAAAGCTATATAAAAAGTTTTATAATTTTATAATAATTGCTACTATAGGACTTTTAGTTTTATTATTCTTTTTTGGTACGATATCTAATGGTGCGAGAAGTTGGTTTTCACTTTTATTCTTTAATTTTCAACCCAGTGAATTTGCTAAAGTAGCAATAATACTTTATATGGCAACTTATTACGATAAATTTAAAAATAATAAAGATGATTATAAAATAGCACTATTTCCATTTATATTTATAACTATAATTTTTGCACTTGTTGCAATGCAACCGGATTTAGGAAGTGCAATTATAATATTTATGCTTGCATTTGCTATATTCTTAGGTGTTCCTCTTATGCCCGAGGTTAAAAAGAAAACAAATAAGATAATAGCATTTACTATTTGCTTTGTTTTAGTACTTGGATGTGTGTTATTATTAAGTGGTAAAAGTGGTTTATATGAATATCAACTTAGAAGATTTAACTTTTTAAATCCATGTAGTAGATATACTGAAGTAGGTACAGGTTATCAGGTATGTAATTCTTATATTGCTATAAATAATGGGGGATTATTTGGTGTAGGAATAGGTAATAGTACACAAAAATATTTGTATTTACCAGAATCTTATACAGATTTTATATTTCCAGTTATAGTTGAAGAATTAGGTCTTATTACTGGTATATTAATCTTATTAATATATGGATATATAATTTTTAGAATACTTAAACTTGCAAAATCAACGTATACGTTAACGCACGGCCTTATATGTTATGGTGTAGCTGCATATATATTTGTACATATATTTATTAATTTAGTAGGTATTCTTGGTATAATGCCTCTTACTGGAGTTCCTTTACCATTTTTATCATACGGTGGTAGTTATGCCCTAAGTTTAACTATTGCACTTACTTTAGTACAAAGAGTTAGTGTTGAAACATATACATTAAGGCAAGAAGAAAGATTAAAAACTAAGATAAGAGAAATATAAAAACACCTTATGGTGTTTTTATTGGCGCATTTAATTCATCTTTATAAGAACTATTATTTTTGAGTGAATATATAGCATTTACTTTATATTCAAAACTTAATATATCTTTATTATTTTTATAATTTGAAATTAGTGGTAGTGTTAAATGCTTTTTAACGCTATTTAAATATTTAAGACCAGTATTATTAAAACCAAGAGGTCTTATATAATTTTTAATATTTATAGTATCTTCTTTTTTTAAGTCTAGTAATATATATAAAAGTATTCTTTTAATTCTACTATAAGTATATCTTTTTGTTTTAATTTTTAAAATAAGTTCTTCTAAATTATTTGATTCATAAATATATTTTTTAATTCTTTTATCTAACCCTTCAATTACATCATGATAAACGTTTATATCATCTATAGAAATGATTTTATATTTTAATAAATCAAAGTAATCATCTATAAATATAGGGTTATTTAGATATTTTAAAGTACACTTTGGTACATAATCATTTATATCTTTTTTATTTTTTAAAGCTTCTCTTATACCACTAGCACTTCCACTTTCTAATAACTTATTATGATAATTATTTTCTCTTTTAATAGATACTGGTTTAATATTATAATTATTTTTTATAATGCATTCTATATATGATAATGCTAGTATATCATTTGGATTAACAATTTCTTTTTTTGTAATATGTGATAGTGCTTTAGACGAAGATTTAGGATAGCTATATCCTTTTTTTAAATATTCTTTTAATATATCGTTATATTTTGGATTATTAATTTTAGCTTTTACTATATCTATAAGTAGGTTAGTATCATCTAATTCACTTCCAAAGATAAGTGTATCTATTTTTAAATCATTAAGTATTTCAAGTGCACCACTTGCAAAAATATCAGCATTATTTATTCCGTAAAATGTAGGTAGCGATATAACTAAATCTACATTGTTTTCTAGTAATATTTTAGTTTTATCCCATTTATTTATTAAAGATGTATCTGCTCTTTGAGTAAAATTCCCATTTAATATAACTATTAAAATAGAATCTGGATATATTTTTTTAATCTTGTTTATTTGATATAAATGTCCATTATGAAATGGGTTATATTCTGCAATTAAGCCAATTACGTTCATTAGTATCCGAATGCTCCATCTAAAGTTTCATCGTTTTTTATAAATTCTTCTACATCAATAATAGTATACTTATCTTTAGTATTTCTTATAACGATTTTTTTAATTCCAGCGTTTATTATAGTTTTTTTACACATTGCACATGGTCTTGCATCTTTAACATATTCACCAGTATTATAATCTTTACCCACTAAATATAAAATAGAGTCAATTAAATCTCTTCTAGATGCACTTATAATTGCATTTTCTTCTCCATGAACACTTCTACATAATTCATATCTTTCTCCTCTTGGTATATTTAATTTTTCTCTAGTACAATAACCTAGATCAACACAATTTTTTCTCCCCCTTGGAGCACCATTATATCCAGTAGATATTATTTCATCATTTTTAACTATAACAGATCCAAAACATCTTCTTATACAAGTACTTCTTTCAAGTACACTTTCTGCTATATCTAAATAGTAATTTTCTTTATCAATTCTTTTCATATTACTTCACCTCGTAAATATATTAACATAAAATACTTTCTAAATCATCAAAAATATGGTATAAATTAATTAGGAGGGTGTATGGACTTTGAAAGAATGCAGGAAACAAATAGAATAGCTATTAAGTTTGGTACTAATGGTAAGATAGTTATTAGAAAAGAAAATATGGATAATCATGATTTATATTTGGTTGATTTTTCTTCAAGTACTAAGATTGAAGGTGTTAGTTTAGGAAGTGATGCATTAGTATTTTTAGATAGTATGAATGTAAATAAAGATAATATTACTTTATCTGCTTATGTAAGAACTAATGTGTGTGAAAAGGAAGTATATTTTGTTAATGGTAGTGGATATATAGATACTATGTATAGTATTTTTATAAAAGAACCTGAAGAAGATGATAAGGAATTTGATATTAGTATTTCTATACAAAATGTAGAAAAAATTATACCTGATATGGATATGTTAAATAGTATGATTAAAGAAGGAATTATTAAAGATGATGAAGGAAATTTAGGTATGTATGGTATATATGCACCTAAAATAAGGGTTATCAGGAGGTAGTTATGTTGTATGATAAGACAATGAAAAAAACTGGAAGAATAGAATTAAAACTTAAAAATGGTAAAACTATTTTAATTTCTGTGGTAGGCTTAAAAGAAGGAGATGCATTAATGGTTAGGTTTAATGATAATTTTTTATCATCTAATAAATTTTTATCATTAAGTGGAGAGAAAGTTAATGCTTATAAAAATTCTTTTGCTACATGTCATAATATGGTTTTAAATAATGATGATGTTACAATGGGTACATTTATATATCCAGAGTTAAGAATTACAAAAGATGATGGAAAGAGATTTGCAATATCTGGTTCAAGTGATGAAAAGAGGTATACTATATTAAAATATACTGATGTAGAAGAGATTAAAGCTGATAATAGATTATGGATTTTACTTTTAAATGCAGGTATAGTAACAGCAGAAGAGGATGCACTAAAAAGATACGAGATGCTTCCACGTTTTAGAATTTATGGTAAGGATGAAAGTGGTAAAAAGAAAGTTAAAATATATTTAGGATAGTTTTAGTTGCATATTTTTAAAAAAAAATGTATAATTTATGAGGTGGTGCATTATGTTAGATTTAACTAAACTACAAAATAGAAGTGTTAATGAGCTTAATTATAGCGATACAATTACTATAGATAAATCTATGTATGAAAATACAGATATTAGAAATTTAAGTGATGTAAAAGTTAATGCACATATAAAAAGAGTTACTGACTCTTCTTATAATATGTCACTTATTATTGATGGTGTGATGACACTTCCATGTTCAGTAACATTAAAAGATGTTTTGTATCCATTTCATATTGAAACTGAGGTAAAAATCAGCAATGATGATGAAAATTTAGAAGAATATGTAAAAATTATTCAAAATAGTATTGATATTCTTCCAATTATATGGCAAAATATTGCTTTGGAGATCCCACTTAAGGTTGTTTCAGATGATGTAAGTGATACACCTACTAGTGGTGATGGTTGGAAATTAGTTAGTTTAGATGATTAAAATAAGGAGGGATAGTAATGGCAGTTCCATTTAGAAAAATAAGTAAGACTAGAAAAAGAATGCGTCGTACTCATTATAATATTTCTGCAAATGGTACTACAAAATGTACTAATTGTGGTGCAATTATAAGACCACATAGAGTATGTACAGAGTGTGGATATTATAAAGGTAAAAAAGTATTATCAAAAGAAGAAGCAGCTAAATAGTAGTTGTTTTTTTTTGATTTTTTCATTAATTTAGCCTTAAATTTGCGAAAAATGTTGAAAAAGTGTATTTTTAGTGCTATAATGCATGTGAATTTATGTTTGGAGGGAGGGATAAGAATGTCTAAGACTGTTGTAAAGGGAAGTTTTGAAAGCTCATTAAAAAGATTTAAACAACAAGTAGCTAAAAGTGGTACTCTCTCTGAAAAAAAGAAAAGGGAACACTTCAGTAAACCAGGGGTTTTAAGAAGAGAAGCTAAGAAGAATGCTATAATTAATAGTAGAAAGCAAAATAGAAAAAATAGAAATTATGACTAGGAGGATACCTTGCTAGATAGAATAACAAAAGATATAGTCGATGCTATGAAAAATAAAGATACTTTAAAGTTATCGACATTAAGGCTTCTTAAAGGAGCAATTGATTTAGAGAAAATAAATAAGAAATTAGATACTATTTCTGATGAGGATATAGTAGTAATTATTAGTAAACAAATTAAAACTAGAAAAGAATCTATTATTGAGTTTGAAAAAGGAAATAGAACAGATTTAATTGATCAAACTAAAAAAGAAATAGAAATATTATCTAGTTATATGCCTGAACTTTTAAGTGAAGAAGAGGTAACTAAAATAATTGATGAAGCAATTGTTAAAGTTAATGCATCTACTATAAAGGATATGGGACTTGTTATGAAAGAAGTTTCAGCTAAATTAAAAGGTAGAGCAGATATGTCTTTAGTAAGTTCAATAATTAAAAACAAATTAAATTAGACTCATTTATGAGTCTTTTTTTTCATATGTTTTATTAGGTGATATATTGTGTTAAATAAATTAAGAAATTTTATTGAACCATCTAGTTTAGAAGTACACATATATAATAGTGGTGTACATGTATTAAATTACACAATAATATCAAATTTTACTTCAAAAAAAGTAGATTTAAAAAGTAATAATAAGAATGTAAGTGTTATAGGGGAAGATTTAGTTATTTCAAGATTGCAAAAAGATGAAATATTTATAACAGGGAATATTAGTGAAGTATTATTGGGGTGATTATGGAAAATAGATTTTTAAATAAACTTGATAAAATAATTGTTGTAAATATAAAATCTAGAAATATAGATAGGTTACTTAAGAATATTTATAATTTAAATATTTCAATTTATAATCTTGTAAGAATTAATTATAAAGAAATTAATATTACTATAAAAGAAAATGATTTAGATAAAATAAGAAATTTAAGTGTATTAAACGAAGTAAGCGTTATAGATTATAAGGGTAAAATGAAGGCTATAAATAAAATGAAGATTAATCGTTCGTTTATTTTTTCTATAATTATTGGCGTCATTTTATTAATACTTTTATCTAATATGATTTTTACTATAGAAGTATCTCATACGGATAATTATTTAAAAGAGTTAGTATTAAAAGAATTAAATAAATATGGTATTAAAGAGTATAGGTTTAAAAAAAGTTTTGATGAACTTACTGATATAAAAAATAAGATATTAGAGGATAATAAAAAGATAATTGAGTGGCTTGAAATAGAAGTATCTGGTACTAAATACACTGTAAAAATAGAAGAAAGAAAGATAAATAATAAAAAAGAAGATAATACGTATCAGGATATAATCTCTACTCGTGATGCAGTAATTAAGAATATAGTCGCATCTAATGGTGTTGTTGTTTGTGATATTAATGATTATGTTAAAAAAGGGGATACATTAATAAGTGGAAGTATTTATTTAAATGATACTCTAAAAGGTTATACCAAAGCAGAGGGAAAAGTTTATGGAGAGGTTTGGTATACTATAAGTATAGAGTATCCAGTATTAGATGTTATAACTAGTGAAACTGGAAATAAAAAAACTCTTTATTCAATCAATTTTTTTAATAAAAGTATTACTCTTGGTAAAAAGTATAAAAATAGTAGTAAAAAAAGAGAGTATATATTTAAAAATAATATACTTCCAATAAGTATTACTAAAGATATTTTTTATGAGACAGAAAAAATAGATGGTATATATAGTGAAGGAGAGGTTTTGCTTAATGCAAGAAGTTATGCAAGAAGTAAAATTAAAGAAAAAATACATAGTGATGAACATATAATTAGTGAGAAACTCTTGAAATATAGGGTAAATAGTAATACAATATATATGGAAGTTTTTTATAAGGTGTATGCTAATATAACTGGTGAAAAAAAGATTATAATTGAAGAATAAGGAGGTAAATATGCTAAAAGAAGTTGTTTATCAAATATTTGGTGGAGCATGGCCTATGATTGTAATATTTACAATTATATTATCTTCAATTAGAATTACATACTTAATAGTAAAAAAACAAAAACTTGTACTTTATAAAGAACTTACATATTTATTATTTGTAATATATATTTTAAGTTTATTTTATATAGTAACATTTCAGGATGATAATTATGGTATGTCAAACTTTGTACCATTTAGAGAAATGCTTAGATATAAAATAGGTTCTAAATTATTTTTTAGAAATATAGTCGGAAATATACTTTTATATATGCCTTTAGGTTTTTTTGTAACCGCATATATTGATGAGAGAAAAATATTTCCAACTATGATAATCTCTTTAATAACAACAATATCTATTGAACTTGTTCAGCTTGTTATTGGAAGAGTGTTTGATATAGATGATATAATACTTAATCTTTTTGGTGGATTTTTAGGTGCATTAATATTTACTTTATTAGATAAACTTAAGGACAAGCTACCAGATATATTAAATAAGGAGTGGTTTATGAATATGATTATGATTTTATTGTTACTTTTTGCTGTGGTATACTTAACTAATTTAAATGAATATTTTTATGATATGGTGAGTCATGCTTAATATTGAATTTTCTAATGAAACTAATAATAAATGTACTCATGTAAAAGAGTTAAAAGGATTAATAAAGTATGCGGCAAAATATATGAATGTAGATAATGTAGAGTTTGGTGTAATATTCGTTGATAATAAAAGAATACATGAAATAAATAAAGAATATAGAGGCATTGATAGAGAAACAGATGTAATAACATTTAGACTTGAAGATTATGAAGAGGTTATATATGATAATATAAAGGTATTAGGTGATATATATATTTCACTTGATAAAGCAAAAGAGCAATCTATATTATATGGTCACTCTTATTTAAGAGAACTTGCTTTTTTACTGGTTCATGGATTTTTACATTTACTAGGATATGATCATATGAAAAAAGAAGATGAGGAAGTTATGTTTAAATTACAGGAGGATATATTAGATGGATACGGGATCAAAAGAGAAAGCAGTTAAAAAAACTTTAATTGAAGATCTAAAAAAACGTGATATGAATGTTAGGAGTATTGCAAGAACAGTAAGAGTATCAATTGAAGGAATTATATGTTATGCTAATGAAGGAAAAAGTATAATTTTATATTTACTTTCTGCAATAATTGAAATAATTTTAGGATTTTTATTCCATGTTAATGGACTTGAGTGGATATTAATTATATCTATTTTAGGAGTAATTCTTGCTGTAGAGTTATTAAATACAGGAATAGAAAGAGCGTGTGATGCGATTACACTTGAATATAATGAAATGATAAAACATGCTAAGGACTGTGGGAGTGCTGCTACATTTGTTATATTTATAGTTGCAGTAATACTTAATATAATTATATTTGCGCCCAAAATAGCATTACTATTTTAAGGAGGATTTATGAAAGAAAAATTATTAAATTTGTTAAATAATGCAAGAAGTGATTTTTTTCATTTCCCAGTAAGTTCAATAATTGTTACAAATGATGGGCGTGAGTTTTATGGTGTTAATGTGGAAACTTCTAGTCCAGCAGCAGGTGTATGTGCAGAAAGGAATGCTCTTTATAATGCAGTTAGTAATGGTGTAAAAAAAGAAGATATAAAAGAAATACATGTGATGAGTAATAATGGGGTATATCCGTGCTTTATATGTAGAGCATCTTTAATAGATTATTGCCCACTTTCTACTAAAATAATTGTTTATGATAAGTTGGGTAATACAAAAGAAGCTATTTTAAAAGATTTATGTACACATTCATTTAGTAGTGAGGATTTATTATGAGAAGTGGATTTGTAAGTATAGTAGGAAGACCTAATGTAGGTAAATCAACATTACTAAATACAATACTAGATAGAAAAATAGCAATTGTAAGTGATAAGGCACAAACTACAAGAAATAATATAATGGGTATTTATCATGAAGATGATGCTGAAATTATATTTATAGATACACCAGGAATTCATAAACCTAAACATAATTTAGGTAAAGCATTAAATAGTAAAGCATATTATTCAATTAATGATGTAGATATTATTTTACTTGTAGTAGATATATCTTTAAATTTAGGACCTGGAGATAAGTTTGTAATTGATAAATTAAAAGATATAAACAAACCTGTAATACTTGTTTTAAATAAAATAGATAAAATAAGAAAAGAGACAATATTAAATAAAATTAATGAATATAAAGATTTATATGATTTTTGTGAGATAGTACCTGTTTCTGTAATTGATAAGAAAGATGTAAAAATACTTATTAATGTAATTAAAAAATATTTAACTGATGATATAAAATATTATGATAATGATTACATTACTGATAAACCAGCTGAATTCTTTATTTCAGAATACGTAAGAGAAAAAATACTTAATTATACTAGTGATGAGGTTCCTCATGCGATTACATGTGTAACTGAAAATATAAAATATGGTAAAGATTCGGTTGAAGTAGATGTTTTAATAATAGTTGAAAGAGATAATTTAAAGAAAATAATTGTTGGCCATAATGGAGAAATGATTAAGAAAATTGGCATTGAATCAAGAAAAGATATAGAATCTTTGCTTGGTAAGAAAGTATATTTAAATCTTTTTGTTAAGACAATAAATAAATGGAGAGATAAAGAAAAATACTTACTTGAATTTGGTTATAAAAATAATGAATAAAAAATAATATAAGTGTCCACCATTAAATAGAAAGGGTGGACATTTATGACTAAAGAAGAAATGTGGAATTTATTTAAAAAGACAGGGAATATTACATATTATTTGAAATACAAAGAAATGATTAAGAAAGGAAAATAATATGAAGGATGTTTTGGGTATTATTTTAAAAGAAAGAGATTATGGTGAATCTAGTAAAATACTAGATCTTTTCACTAAAGAATATGGAATAATTGGAGTGATATCTAAAGGATCAAAGAAAGTTAAAAGCACACTTAGTGGGGTTTCAACCAAAATAACTTATGGAACATTTCATATATATTATAAAGATGGAAAACTATCGACTTTAACTAGTGTTGATATTATAAATCCTTTTGTTAATATAAAAAAAGATATATTAAATATTAGTTATGCAACATATTTATCTGAACTTACTTTACAAGTAGCTAAACAAACAAGTGCAGTAAGTGAAATATTTGATTTATTAATAAGTGCACTTGTTAAAATAAATGATGGATATGATCCGCTTGTAATAACTAATATTTTAGAACTTAAATATTTAAATTATTTAGGAGTAAGTCCTATATTAGATAAATGTGGTAGTTGTGGGAAAGTTGATAATATACTTACATTATCCCCATATAAAAATGGTCTTATATGTAATAGATGTAGAACTAATGAAAAAATAGTTAATTTAAAAACCATTAAATATATAAGGATGTATTATTATCTAGATATATCAAAAATAACTAAAATAGAAATGGATTACAAGATTAAAAATGAAATAGATGATTTTCTTACTGAATATTATAGTGTTCATACGGGATTATACTTAAATTCAAAAGAATTTATAAATGAGTTAAAAAAAGTTAATATATATGTATAGAAATAAGTTGACTTAAATTTAGTTTTGACTTATACTTTACTTATATTTTATTAATGCGATGATGAAGGTGGAAACTTCTAGCAATAAACAAAGAGAGATTCATAAGAATAAGTAAGGTGGAACCGCCCATAAAAGGGTCCTTACATTTTTAGGAATCTTTTTATTTTTTGGAGGTATTTATTATGAAAATGGAAGATATGGTTAATTATTGTAAACAATATGGTTTTATATTTCAAGGAAGTGAAATATACGGAGGGCTTGCTAATACTTGGGATTATGGACCTCTTGGAAGTAGACTTAAAAATAATGTTAAAGATGCATGGAGAAAAAGATTTATACAAGAAAGAAATAATAGTTATGAATTAGATGCTGATATATTAATGCATCCAAGAGTATGGGAAGCTTCTGGACACGTTGGTGGTTTTTCTGATCCACTTATAGATTGTAAACATTGTAAAATGAGACTTAGAGCAGATAATTTAATTGAATCTTTTGATGAAAATGCACATCCTGATTTAATGAGTGAAAGTGAAATGATGGCTTATATTAGAGAAAATAAAGTGCCATGTACTAAATGTGGGCATTCTGATTTTACTGATATTAGAGAATTTAATCTTATGTTTGAAACTAAAAGAGGAGTTACTAAAGATTCAAAAAGTACAATATATTTAAGACCAGAAAATGCCCAAGGAGAATATGTTAATTTCTTAAATGTATTAAGAAGTATGAGATGTAAGTTGCCATTTAGTATAGGTCAAATTGGTAAAGCATTTAGAAATGAGATAACTCCCGGTAATTTTACATTTAGAACTATTGAATTTGAACAAATGGAATTTCAAACTTTTTGTCATGAGGGTGATGATGAAAAGTTATATGAATATTTTAAAGAATATGGTAAAAAATTTTATATGGATTTAGGTATAAAAGAAGATCATTTAAGATTTCATGATCATGAGAAGTTAGCATTTTATGCTAAAAGTGCATGCGATATTGAATATAAATTCCCATTTGGTTTTGGGGAGATTAATGGTACACATAACAGAACTAATTATGATTTAAGTAAACATACTGAATTTAGTGGTGTTAAACAAGAATACGTTGATCCAGTTACTAATGAAAGATTTATTCCATACATTATTGAATCTACTTATGGATTAGATAGAAGCGTTTTAGCATTCTTATTTGAAGCATATACTAATGAAACTTTAGAAGATGGCACTACAAGAGAAGTATTAAAACTTCATCCATACTTATCACCATATAAAGTATCAGTATTACCACTTGTTAAAAAATTACATGGAGATAAAGCTACAAAAATAACTGAAATGCTATCAAAATCATTTATGACTATGTATGATGAATCTGGCTCTATTGGAAAAAGATATAGAAGAAGTGATGCAATTGGTACTCCATTTTGTGTTACAATAGATGATAAGACTATAAATAATAATACTGTAACAATAAGAGATAGGGATACTATGAAACAAGTTACTATAAGTGTTGATGATATAGTTAATTATGTATCAGATAGAATTAAATTTTAATATAAAGGATAGTTTATCTATTCTTTTTTTGATATAATAGCGATAGGTGATTTTTTATGGATATAAAAAATGTTAGAAATTTTAGTATAATTGCACATATTGATCATGGTAAAAGTACTCTTTGCGATAGAATACTTGAATATACTGGTGCGATAAGTGAAAGAGAAAAAAAAGACCAACTTTTAGATTCAATGGATTTAGAGCGTGAACGTGGTATTACAATTAAACTTAATGCAGTTGAAATAAAATATAAAAATTATTTACTTCATTTAATAGATACTCCTGGGCATGTTGATTTTACATATGAAGTATCTAGAAGTCTTGCTGCATGTGAAGGTGCTATATTAGTTGTAGATGCAACACAAGGAATAGAGGCTCAAACTATTGCTAATTTATATTTAGCTCTTTCTCATGATTTAACTATAATTCCAGTAATTAATAAGATAGATTTACCTAATGCAGATGTAGATAGAGTAAAAAAAGAAATAATTGATAATCTTGGATTTAATGAAGATGAAATACTTTTAGTAAGTGCTAAAAATGGTATTGGCATTGATGCATTAGTAGATGCAATAGTAGATAGAATACCTGCACCTAAAACTGATAGTAATGTTTTACAAGCATTAATATTTGATAGTGTTTTTGATCCTTATAAGGGCGTAATTATATATACTAGAGTATTTAATGGAAGTATTAAAGCTGGAGATAAAATAAAAATGGTTGCAACACATGCAATATATGATGTAGTAGAAGTGGGTGTAAATACCCCATTTCCTAAAACTAAAGATGTACTTAATGCAGGAGATGTTGGATATATAACTGCATCTATTAAAAGTATAAGTGATGTAAAAGTAGGAGATACAATTACGCATGAAAATGAAGTAGTAGAGGCGCTTACTGGATATAAAGAAATAAAACCAATGGTATTTTGTGGTTTATATCCAATTGATTCAAAAAAATACTTAGAACTTAAAGAAGCACTTTTAAAACTTAAATTAAATGATGCTTCATTAAACTTTGAACCAGAAACTTCAAAAGCACTAGGATTTGGTTTTAGATGTGGCTTTTTAGGAATGCTTCATATGGATGTAATAGAAGAAAGAATTGAAAGAGAGTTTAATATAGATTTAATTGCAACAAGTCCAAGTGTAGTTTATGAAGTAACTCTTACAGATGGTAGTGTTACAATGATTGAAAATCCAACAAAACTTCCTGATAGAACACTTATTAAAGATATAAAAGAGCCATATATAAAAACTAATATATTTACACCAAGTGAATATGTAGGTTCAATTATGGAGTTATGTCAAGATAAAAGAGGTACTTTTATAAATATGGATTATATAGATAGTAAACGTGTTAATATACATTATGAAATACCTTTATCTGAAATTGTTTATGACTTTTTTGATAAATTAAAAAGTTATACAAAAGGATATGCGTCTTTTGATTATGAATTTATTGGATATAAAAGTTCTAATTTAGTAAAGATGGATATATTATTAAATGGTGAAATAGTAGATGCTCTAAGTACTATAGTACATAAAGATTTTGCATATAAAAGAGGAAAAGTAGTAGTTGAAAATCTAAAGAAAATAATACCAAGACAAATGTTTGAAGTCCCTATTCAAGCATGTATTGGTAATAAAGCAATTGCAAGAGCAGATATAAAAGCAATGAGAAAAAATGTACTTGCTAAATGTTATGGTGGAGATGTAACTAGAAAAAGGAAACTGTTAGAGCGTCAAAAAGAAGGTAAGAAAAGAATGAAAACAGTAGGTTCAGTAGAAATACCTCAAGAAGCATTTTTATCAGTTTTGTCAGTAGATGAAAAATAAATTTGTAAAGTAGTGTAAAAAACTACTTCTTTTTTTTATTATTATGTTATACTAAGTGTGTAAGTTGGTTTTGGAGTAGTGATAATATGGTGTCAGTATACATTCATATTCCATTTTGTAATAGCATTTGTACGTATTGTGACTTTTGCAAATTAAAGTATGATAAAAAATGGATAAATGATTACTTAGATAGTCTAAAAGAAGAAGTAATTAATAATTATAAGGGTGAAGATATAAAAACTCTTTATATAGGCGGCGGAACCCCTTCTATATTATCTATAGATGAGTTAAATAAATTATTTGAAATAGTTAATTTGTTTAAACTAGAAAAACTAGAAGAATTTACTTTTGAATGTAATATTGAATCAATTACTAACGAGAAATTAATACTACTTAAGAAAAACAATGTAAATAGATTAAGTATAGGCATTGAAACATTTAATCCTAAGTTTTTAAAATTATTAAATAGGCATCATACTAAAGAAGAAGTATTTGATAAAATTGAACTTGCTAAAATGATTGGATTTAATAATATAAATGTAGATTTAATGTATGCTCTTCCAGGCGAAACTATAGAAGATGTTGAAAGTGATATTGATGAAATACTAAAATTAAATGTTTCTCATATATCTTGTTATTCACTTATGATTATGCCTAATACTAAATTATATATAGATAAATATAGTGAAATAGATGAAGATGCTGATTATGATATGTATAAATATATAGAAAAAAGACTTACTAATAGAGGATATAATCATTATGAAATAAGTAATTATAGTAAGAAAAATATGGAATCTAAACATAACTTAGTATATTGGAGTAATGAATATTATTACGGTTTTGGTCTTAGTGCGAGTGGTTATTTAAAAGGTTATAGATATGATAATACTAAGAATTTAAATAAATATATTAGTAGAAATTATATTAAAAAGATATATAAGATAACAAAAGAAGATGAAGAAAAGTATGAACTAATGCTTGGATTTAGAAAAAAGGAGGGTATTAATAAAGAAAAATTTAAAAACAAATTTAAAAAAGATATACATCTTGTAAAAAATATAAATGATATGCTTAATAAAAATATGCTAGAAGAAAACGATGAGTTTATATATATAAAAGATGAATGGATTTACAAATCAAATGAAATTTTAGTAAGGTTAATATAGGGTGGGTTATGGATATAGTTTATGAAATAAGTTATAAGTTATATTGTGTTTTTGAAGAACAATATGTATTAGTAGATGAGTGTATGAGTTTAAATGGATTATTTATGCGTCTTCAAGAATTAAGAAGAAGTGAGTTTAAAAGATTTTTAATTATTCAAAAGATAAATGATGGAGAATGTCCAATATTTGCAGGATATAATAATGAGGATATAAAAAGATTTAAAAGTGATGCATTTATTCCGTATGAAAATAAAAAATGTGGTAATAAAGAAAAAGTAAAAACAAAGAAATATAATGGTTAAGTTATGTTTTTTTTATAGATAAGATTATAAACTTAAGCAGATATAGATTTTTATTTACAAAAATTTAAAAATAATGGCTTCTAAAAAGGTAAAAATTGATGTGTACGATTTAACACTTGGGGTCTTATTACTATTATAGGACTATTTATTATAATATTAGTAGAAGATTTTGGGTATTTAGGCTTAATTCTTATATTATTGTCAACTACTACTGGTGTAAAAGCTATTTCAAAAAAGAAATAAACATAACGGGTTGTTATGTTTTATTATTTCTTAAAAATTCTCTTAATAATTTAGTTAAAGCTCTTTTTTCTATTCTTGATACATAACTTCTACTAATATTTAATTCTTTTGCTATATTTTTTTGTGTTATTTCTTTTTCATTATTTAAACCATACCTTTTAATAATTATATTTTTTTCTCTATCGGTTAAAACACTCATATATTTTCTTAATTTATTTATATCATCTTTAGTATTTATATTTTCAACAAAATCAGGAGCAGGTGTTTTTAATATATCACTCATAGTTATTTCGTTTCCTTCTTTATCAAATCCAATTCCTTCATCTAAACTAACATTTTTACTATTTTTTTTATTGTTTCTATAATACATTAATATCTCATTTTCAATACATCTAGCACAATACGTAGTCATTTTTGCACCATTACTATTTAAAAATGTATCAACACCTTTAATAAGACCAATCGTACCTATACTTATTAAATCATCAATATTACTATTATCATTATATTTTTTTACAATATGTGCGACTAATCTTAAATTGTGTTCAATAAGAATTTCTCTTGATTTAATACTGCCTTTAATCATTTCATTTATATGATATTCTTCTTCTTCATGAGTCAATGGATCTTTAAATACTTGGTTTTGATATGCTCCAGTTAATATCATGTTTTTAATTAAAATTGTAAGAATACTTAACATATTTCACTTCCTAATAAATTCTATTTTAATGAAAAATAATTATGTATTAATAATTGACAACAATATAATTATTTGCTATACTTACAGATAGTAAGGGAAGTGAAAATATGGATAGAGATACATTATTTACATTACACAAAAAAGGCTTAATTTCTGATGAAGTTTTAGCTACTTGTTTAAATGAAATGTATGGACCTAAAGCTAATGAAGTAGAAAAAGATGCAAGAGAAGTTCTTGTTGAAAGAACAAGACAAAGAGCAGAAGAGAATAGAAAAAATATTGAAGAAATTAACAGGAAAAACCGTGAAGAATTTGAAGCAAGACAAAAAGAAGAAAGAGATAAATTAATCTTAAAAGCAAGAGATGAAGAAATTGCAAAAATGCATAACTATTTAAGTGAAGTTACTAATAGTAGGGGAGAAAAAGTTTACAGTGAAGAAGCATTAAATGATATGAGTTATGTTGAAATGTTCTCATTATACCATCAAATTATGAATCCTCCTAAAAAGGAAAGTGAGGAAGTAGTAATAACTGATGAACCTGTAGTAGCTGAAGAGATAAAAGAAGAACCTAAAGAAGAAGTAACTAAAACAAGAGAAGAAATAGCTAAAGAAATGTTTGAACAACAAAAGCAAGAGAAAAAGGATTATTTAAGAGGATTAACTCTTGAAAATGGTGAAAGAAAGTTTAGCGATGAAAAGTTAGATGAAATGGGATTTGTTGATCTTGATATGGAATATAATAAAGCTAAACAAGAAGCAATGATTGAAGCAGCTAGTCAATATAAACCTCTTACTGATGCTGATTTAGACGGTGAAAAAGAAGATTTAAAACCTGTTAGTGAACCAGAAGAAATTCATGCTACTCCTTTAGTGGATGAAGAAGATGAATTTATGGCAGAAAAAGATTTAAATGAAACAGCTAAAAATGCAACTACACCTGAAGTTGATCAAAGAGTAGTTGCACAAAGAGAAGCAACTCCAATTGAAAGAGTAAAATATGCTGAATCAAAAAGAAATAAAACAATAAAATTCATTAGATGTGCAGCAGTAGTTGCTGGATTTGGACTTATTACATTTGCATCTCCAATTCTTGGAATCGGATCTTATGCAGCACTTAGAACAGCTGTTAGAAATAATAAATGGAATCCAGAAAATAAATTCTTAAACAATTTAAAAGAAGATATGCAAAACTTAATTAATTTTGGAAGAGGCATTGTAAATAAAGAACAAATAGATTTTGGAGGTAAGATTAAATGATAAAAGAAGATATGATTATTACCCTTGAAGACAATAAAGACTATTATGTTATGGCAAGTTTAATGAATAATGAAGATAATTACATTATGATAGGAGAAATTGATAAAGAAAAAGAAGAGATTTCTGATAATGTAAAAATAATGTATTATGATACTGAGAATAATATGGTAAGAAAAGTTACTAATCCAAATGCATTATTTCAACTTACTAAATTATTTGCAAAACAAAAACAAGAACTTGAAGCTTAAAATACCGTTTAGGTATTTTTTTCTATAAAACATTTTACAAGTTTAATATTTTTTAGTATAATAGAATTGTTATAGTAGAGGAGATGGGATTGTGAGAAAAATTTATACAAGTGTTGATCTCGGTTCTGATTCTATAAAAGTATTAGTTGGTGAAGTATATAATAATAGATTATGTGTACTTGCAACAAGTACGGTAAAATCAAAAGGCATAAAAAAAGGGTTAATAGTAGATGCTAATGAAGCACTTGCTACTATAAGAGATGCAATAAGTGAAGTAGAAGGTAAATTATCTATTTCAATTAATAAAGTAATTGCAAATGTACCCTCTTACTATGCTAATTTTGATATAGTAAATGCTGAAATATTAAAAAGTGATGATGATTTAAGAATAAATGGAAGCGATATATTTAAAGTTTTACAAGTAGCAGTAAAAAGTAAAATGAAAAAAGATAGAGAATTTGTAACAATAATTCCTATAAATTTTACTGTTGATGATAAAAAGAATATAAAGGATCCAAAAAATCTAATTGGAAGAAAACTTGGTGTAAAAGGTATGCTAGTAACTACACCTTTGAAAAATGTTCAATCAATAGTAAGTATTTTTCAAAGTTTAAATATAGATGTTATAGATATGTCTTTTGGATCAATTGCAGATTATGAAGAATTTAAGAATAATGCAACAGATAAAGGTATTTCTGCAGTTATTAACATAGGGTATGATATTACAACCGTATCTTTATTTAATAAAGGAATAATAATAAATTCAGAAATAATTCAAATAGGTAGTAAAAACATCGATAATGATATTTCTTATGTTTTTAAAACAGATAAGAAAACATCTCAAAAATTAAAAGAAAATTTTGCAGTCGCACATAAAAAGTTTGCAAGAGTAAACGAAGTAAAAGAAGTAATTACTTCTAATAAAGATATAATAAATATTACTCAATACGATATTTCTCAAGTAGTTATGTCAAGATTAACTGAAATATTAAAACTTGCAAAAAAACAAACTTACCTCTTAACAAATAGAGAAATAAGTTATATAATAATTACAGGTGGTGTTAGTGAGTTACCTGGAATGTCACATTTAGTAGATGAAATATTTGGTAATATTGCTAAAATAGGAAATATAGATACAATTGGTATTAGAAATAATAAATATTCGACAGTATCAGGATTAATTAAATGTTTTAATTCTAAATTAGAATTAAGAGATAAAGAATATTCTATGGTTGAATTAGATGATAGTGATGATACTAATAGAAAAAGAAAACTTGAAGATTCTGGTGTTTTAAATAAAGTGTTTGGATATTTCTTTGATAATTAAGGAGGAAAATTATGTTAGGATTAGAAATGGACCAATTAGCAAAGATTAAAGTAATTGGTGTTGGTGGTGCAGGTAATAATGCTGTAAATAGAATGATAGAGTCTGGTGTCAAGGGTGTTGAATTTATAGTTGCTAATACTGATTTGCAAGTTTTAAATAATTCAAAAGCACCTATAAAGTTACAAATAGGAGAAAAGTTAACTGATGGATTAGGAGCTGGTGCTAAACCTGAAATAGGAAGAGAAGCTGCTCTTGAAAGTAAAGATGCTATAAAAGATGTACTAACGGGTGCAGATATGGTATTTGTTACTTGTGGAATGGGTGGAGGTACTGGTACTGGTGCGGCACCTGTTATTGCAGAAATCGCACAAAATTTAGGTGCATTAGTTGTAGGTATTGTTACAAAACCATTCTCATTTGAAGGAAAAAGAAGAATGGAACAAGCACTTGCAGGTTTAGCTGAACTTAAAAATCATGTAGATACATTAATAGTTATTCCAAATGATAGATTAAGAGATATTATAGATAAATCAACTCCTATGTTAGATGCATTTAGAGAAGTTGATAATGTATTAAGACGTGGTGTTCAATCTATATCGGATTTAATTGCAGTTACAGGACTTGTTAACCTTGACTTTGCAGATGTTAAAGAAGTAATGAAAGATAGTGGTAATGCACTTATTGGTATAGGTATAGGAACAGGAGAAGGAAGAGCTGTAGAAGCTGCTAAACAAGCTGTAGCAAGTCCACTTCTAGAAGCTAATATTACAGGTGCAACAAGTGCAATTATAAATGTAACAGGTGGATCTAACTTAACATTATTCGAAGTAGAAGATGCTGCTGAAGTAATAAGAGCTGCTGCTAATACAGATATAAATACTATATTTGGAGCAGTTATTAATGAAAATTTAAAAGACGAAGTAATAGTTACAGTAATAGCAACAGGATTTGATAAAGAAACTGAACCATTATACTTTGAAAATAGAGCCTCAAAAGAAATACCAACTAGTGTTGATGAAGATGATGATAACGAGAGCTCAGTATTAGATGTTCCTCCATTCTTAAGACCAAGAAAATTCTAAAAGATGTTTTACATCTTTTTTTCTTATATTATTTTGTAAATAATTGTAAATAATAATTACTATTTTATACGATATCAATAATAAAAGAAATTAGATGTTATAATAGAGTTATATTAATAATAGGAGGAGTATATAATGAAAAAGAAAAAAAGAGGTTTTAC
>ERZ827423.1032-NODE-1032-length-30138-cov-87.097530_pt1 | contig 30138 bp, 29 predicted proteins | sample MGYA00519775_ERZ827423 | MGnify/ENA primary metagenome ERZ827423 (study PRJEB31778, sample SAMEA3449296) | human gut metagenome | biome: human gut; feature: human-associated habitat; material: faeces | place: United Kingdom | collected 2010/2012 ... | reverse complement strand
TTAGGCTAAAAAATTATTTGACGAAAAATCAAAAATCAATTTTGGCGAACACTCTGTAAAAAGGATTTAAATTTAAAAAAAAGTTAAAATTTAGCTATTTGTTAATAGCTATTAATTTTTTAGCAGCTTTCATATCATTGCTGTAGATATGGCCGCTGGTGGAGTGGTAATGGATTCCTCCGAAGTTTACTTTTTCGCCTAATAACTCTTTATTAAGCTCTTCTTTCATTTTAATTCCGATATATGCTATAAAAAACATATTTGAATAGAAAGCTCCAAAGATGTCGTTGGACCTGAATAAGCAGTGGATTGTTAATTCATTGTTGCGAACAATGCATTGCAGGAACTGTAAACATGGAATGTCTTCACGGTCCTGATCCAATTTCGGGTCATATGTAACAGCTACTGCACGGTTACTTCCAATTGCATGCAGCATTCTTTTTTTCATCACTTCAAACTGGTCAACATCAAAATGAGCCAATATTCGGTTTGGATAAGTGTATACAAAACCCTGATCGTCACTGTTTTCAAATGACTTAACATATTCATAGAGTGCATCACTTTTAATAGGACAGCCTTCAATATCGTACTTTCCTGATTTGATTTCGTTTAGCATCATATCAGTAGTCATATGCTGGTATTTTGCCACAAATTTCAAGTTTAACGGATCATCAATTACGTAAAAATTACCTAAACTTTCTTTTAAATGGTGGTTGCTGTCTTTATATGTTTCCTTTCCCTGGTTTAAGATTTTTTTAACAAAATCCAAATAACATTGATTGATAGATAGCATAATAAAATAATTCCTTATAATTAGTTATTTTAATTTTAGTTTCTTTTATGATATAAATTTAAATATTTTTGTTTATAAATAAATTTATAATTAGATTTATTAAAATATGCTTAATTGAAATATAGTTTACATCGCTATTTTATTTATGATGGTACTTATGTAATTATATGATAATTTTTGTATATTGCCTTTATTTTCGAAATAAATGTTATATGTGTATTTATATTAGTAAATCTAATGTATTATTGTATAAAATTATATTCCATATATATTTATACGATATTATAAAATTAAATTTTGGAGGAACAAAAAGTGGTCAAATGTGTTAATGAGTCAATTGTACTTTTTTCAGTATTTTTGTTATTATTAATGATTGTTCCATCTGCTTTTGCTAGTGATGCTGTTGATAACCAGACAGTCATTAGCAGTGATGAACAGATTGAAATTTCTGCTGTTGATGACGGTGGAGTTATTTACAGTCATGGTGAAGATACTAACGTTCTTACAGGTTCTAATGATATATATTTCAATGCATCTGCTGAAAGTGACGGGAGAGGAACACAATCCAGTCCATACAAGTACCTGCAGTATAACAGATTAACTTCAGGCTGTACTGCCCATTTCGCAGACGGTACTTATGAGCTGGATTCTAAAAAAGGAATATATTCTTCCATGACTTTCATGGGTCAGAGTGCTCAAAATACTATCATTAAGTTTAATGGTATTGCTTTTAATGTTGGGGATGGCTATACTTTAACTTTAAAAGATTTAACATTGGATCATGCAACTGTTAAGAATTTGGGTACTGTTAGTGCAACTAATGTAATATTTAAAAACGGTGTAGCTGTTGATGATACTTCTTACGGATATGATAATGCATACGGAGGAGCTATCTACAATTATGTCAGTACTGATTATTACGGTTATGTGACTAATGTGCCTAAAAATACATTGTATAATTGTACATTTCTAAATAACAGTGCGATGTATGGGGGAGCCATTTATCTGCCTTACGGGGAATTATCTCTTTCAAATTGTAAGTTTATTAATAACTCTGCACATTGGTTTGGCGGAGCTATAGCTTCTGATAAGGATTCTAAAATTTCTGTTGTCGGCACTGTTTTTGAAAACTGCCGTTCTGTAGATGATGCAGGAGGAGCTATTTATGCATTTTCTACTGATCTGGAAGTTAGAGACAGTACTTTTAATAATTGTTCTGCAAACTTTGCAGGAGCTATCTGTAGTTTAAATTCTGAAATTTTAATTTCTTATTCTAATTTTACAAATAATCTTGCAAGATATGAAGGTGGAGCAGTATATAAAATGTATGGTTCAGGAACTGTTATAAAGTCCAACTTTACTAAAAATGCTGCTTTAAACGGAGGCGCATTATTTAGCGATAACTGTACTTCTTTTGAAATTAAAAACTCTGAATTTGCATCAAATGCAGCAACAGGATTTGGAGGAGCAATATTTTCCAATGCAAATCCTAAACTTACAGTTGATGGAGTTACATTTACTGACAATAAAGCCAGTTACAATGTCAACATGTTAAATCAGTCTAATTTCAGTCCTATTGTATCAAGCACCAATAATTACTCATTATTTGTTTATAAATCATTATTTAATGGTACATTGCCTGCAAGATATAATTTAGCTGAAAATGGTTTTGTCACTGATATTAAAAATCAGCAGGATTCAGGTAACTGCTGGGCATTTGCAGCACTTGCTTCACTTGAAACCTGTGTTTTAAAAGCAAGCAATAAAACATTTAATTTTTCTGTGGAAAACATGAAAAATTTAATTGAAATGTATTCTGCCTACGGCTGGAAAAGGGAAACTAACGAGGGTGGATATAACGGAATGCCGATGGGTTATTTGGCTAGCTGGTTAGGTCCGGTTAATGCTACTTTGGATCCATTTGATGATAAGGGAACTTTATCCCCGCTTTTAGACAGTGAAATGCATATTCAAAACATTTATGTTTTGCCTGCACGTACAAGCTATACTGATAATGATGCTATAAAAGAAGCTATTTTAAAATACGGCGGATTATATGCTTCATATTATCACTCAGCAGGTTATCTCAACTCTAAAACTAATGCTTATTATGATCCATATACAGGTAATGGAAACCATGCAATTACGGTAGTTGGCTGGGATGACAATTATTCAAAAAATAATTTCTATACTGCTCCTGCAGGTGATGGTGCATTTATAGTTAAAAACAGCTGGGGAAGTTCCTGGGGAGATAATGGTTACTTCTACATTTCTTACTATGATAGAGTTTTATTTGCTGTAAATAAAGATAATCAGGCATTTACCTACATTTTAAATGATACTGTAAGATACACCAAAAACTATCAGTACGATGTTGCAGGAATGACTGATTACTTAATAACCGGTAAAAAAACTGTATGGTATAAAAATATTTATAATGCAACAGGTAATGAGGCAATTGCTGCTGTATCAACATTCTTCAATACAACTGTTGATTATGAAATTTCTATTTATGTAAATGATGTATTGCAGCTTACCCAAAACGGCAGACATGAAGGAAGCGGGTATTATACTATTCCATTAAAAGAATATGTTCCTGTAGCTGTTGGGGATATCTTCAAAATTGTTGTAAAACTTGCAAATCCTCAAAACGGATATGCTGCTGTTCCTATTTCAGAACAACTTTCAACAACAAGATGTTATTATGTTCCTGGTGTATCATACTTCAGTAATGACGGTAAGAAATGGACAGATTTATATGATTACTCAGCTTCAGCTTATAGCCACACATATAATTCTCAGGTAGCCTGTCTTAAAGCATTTACTGTTGCTGATATGCAGAATACAACAGTTACTTTAAATAATATCACTCCTAAAGTTCAGGAATTCAGTGAAATTATAGCTACTGTAACTGACGCCAAGGGCAAAATGGCTAAAATCGGTGAAGTTATTTTCAGCATTAATGGAACTAATTACACAGCTGGTGTAGTTGACGGTGTTGCAAAGATTAATGTATACTTTGATGAAGTTGGAGATTATGTAATTTCAGCTAACTATAAAAATAACGGATTGTATAACGGATCTTTCGTTCAAAAAACCGTCAGTGTTACCAAAACCGATGTTAATTTAACTGCTTATATTGGCGATATTGTTTATGGTGAAAACCCTATTGTCAGTATTAATGTAACTTCAGTAGCTGGTGTTAATGTAACAGGTGATGTTGTTTTAACAATCAGCGGCAAAAAATATATTGTTAATGTTGTCAACGCTTTGGCTGTATTTGAAATACCTGAAGTGTTGGATGCCGGAAAATATCATGCTGAGGTATCTTATTTGGGTAGTGAAAAATATAATGCTGCTGATGGCACTGCTGATTTTACAGTAGCTAAAAAAGAAATCACCATGAATGTAACTATAGATAAAGATTACAGAGACATAACAGTAAATGTTAACTTGTCTGAAAAACTTGATGGAAATTTAACAGTTCTTGTAAATAATACACCTTACACATTATCTTACACTAATGGAACAGGTTCATTAATATTTAAAAACTTAACTTATGGGAATTATACAATCAGTGCAGTTTTCACAAAAGATAACTACCGGACAGTTAATGTATCTGAAAATGTTGAAATAAACTCCATCAAAACAGTTTTAGAAGCGGAAAATGTTGTAATGTATTATAAAGACGGCACAAGATTTGCAGTTGTCCTGAAAGATATTAACGGCAATCCGTTAGCTAATATGGATGTAATCATTTCAATAAACGGCAGAGACTATATTAGACAAAGCGATGAAAATGGTACTGCTTCCATAGCTATTAATTTAGACAGTAAAAATTATACTGTTGTTACCACATTTGGTGGAACTTCCAAATACTTCGGAACCAGTATAAATAACACAGTATCTATTTTGTCAACAGTAATCAGTAAGGATATAGTTAAATACTACAGAAACGGCACACAATTTTACGCAACTGTTCTGGACTTCAACGGAAATCCGTTAGCCAATACAACTGTTATGTTTAATATAAATGGTGTATTCTACAACAGAACAACTGATGAAAATGGTACTGCTAAATTAAACATCCAGTTAAGGCCGGGAAACTATATTATCACAGTATTTAATTTAGTTACTGGTGAACAGGCAGGCAATAATGTCACAGTATTGTCTAAAATTGTTGAAAATTATGACCTGGTTAAATACTATAAAAATGCTTCAAAATTCTCAGTTAAAATCTTGGACAGTCAGGGATATCCTGTTGAAGGTACTGTTGTAACTTTTAATATTAATGGTGTATTTTACTACAGAGAAACTGATGCAAATGGTATAGCTAGTTTAGCTATTAATTTAAGACCTGGAAAATATGTAATTACTACTATGTATGGTCAGTATGACATAGGAAACAATGTTACTGTTCTGCCGACATTACAAACTAGCGATTTAAAAATGAAGTATCTCGATGGTTCTGCATTCCATGCAAGAGTTGTAGACGGTCAGGGAAATCCATTAGCTAATCAGATTGTTACATTTAATGTAAATGGCGTATTTTATAATAGAATTACTGATGATGACGGTATTGCATCCTTAAATATTAATTTGATAAAAGGGGAATACATTATTACTTCAATGTACAATGGATTTGAAACCGGAAATACAATTAAAATTCAATAAGGTTTTTTTAAATAAAACCTTTTTTCTTTTTTTGTTATATAATTTATTTTATATATTTGCAATAGGAATTATCTTATTTTCAACAGTTGCTTTAAAATATTTGCAATGTCTTTAATTAAATAAGCTAATTTTTTAATAACTTATCATTTAATTAGCTGATTTTCCAATTTAATTAATAAAAATACATCAGCAAAAAATAAAAAAAGTTAGAGTTCCTACATTATGAACTCTAAAACCATATAAATGAATAAAAGTGCAAATAAAATCCACATTGCTTTGGATATTTCTTTTGCTTTACCGAATAAGACTTTAACGATAACAAATGCAAATACACCTGCAATAATACCTGTTGTAATACTTTGGGTAAGTGGAGTTACAATAATGGCAGCAAGTGCAGGAATCAGATCAGAAAGATTGCCTGTATCAAGGTTTTTGTACAGTCCGCACATTAAGATACCTACAACAACAAGTGCAGGAGCTACTGCAAAGGTTGGGATGATTGTAAATATAGGTGCAAACGGAATTGCAAGCAGGAATAAAATACCAACTACAATAGCTGTAAGACCGGTTCTTCCTCCTTCCATAATACCTGTGGAACTTTCAATGTATGTAACTACAGGTGAAGTACCTAAAACGGACCCTATAATAGGTCCGAGTGCATCTACACTTAAAACCTTTTTAAGTCTTGGCAGTTTGCCGTTTTCATCATATCCGTCAACTTTTGTTGTAAGTGCAGTCAGGGTTCCCATTGTATCAAATAAAGAGATTACCAGAAATGTGACGGCAATGATTATAAAATCAATAAATGCTCTTACTCCGGTAAATACTCCGCTAGCTTCTCCGAATTTAAATGCAACATTACCAAGTGATCCGCCCAGATTGCTGTTGATTATAGCTGTTGGTATTAATGACTGGTCAGGTAAAACAGGACATCCTGCCAGTTCTAAAACAACTCCGATAATGTATGTTGCAATAATTCCGATTAGAATATTTCCTTTTACATTTTTCTTCATTAAAACCATTATGATGACAAAACAGATTAATGCCAAAAGGTTTCCGAGAGTAAAAATAGTTGAAGCGCTTCCAAGTCCTATTAGCTGTGTGGCCCAGTTTGCATCTCCGATATTTATTACTTGTGAAGAGTATGACAGGATTCCGAGGTTGCTTAAACCTAATGCAAGGATAAATAAACCTATACCTATTGATATACCGAATCTTAAAGAGTCAGGAATTGAATAGAATAATTTTTCACGTAGGGAAGTAAGTGAGATAACCAAAAAGATTATACCTGAGACAAAGATAGCTAAAAGTGCATATTCCCAGCTGTATCCCATAGTAAGTACTACGGTATATGTGAAAAATGCGTTAAGACCCATTCCTGCAGCCAGTGCATATGGGTAGTTTGCTATGTATCCCATTAATATTGTAGCTATTGCAGCTGAAAGTGCAGTTGCAATAAATACTCCTTGTATGTCCATTCCAGTTTCACTTAACATTGCAGGGTTTACAATTAATATGTAAGCCATAGCCAGAAAAATTGTAATACCTGCAATGATTTCAGTTTTCACGTCTGTATTATTTTCTTTAAATTTAAAAAAAGCATCTAACTTAGACATATTATTATCTTTTTTAAATAATGCTTTATAAGTTTTTATATTTAAGTTCAGTTTCTTTCGATTTTTTTAGGCTGTATATTCAAATTGTAATTTATTTTTAGCATTTATATTCATTTTTAATTTGCTTATTTAAAATTTGTTTCATTTTCTAATTTCTTCAAAATATTCTTCGGGTTTTGTCAAAGTATTACTGGCTTTTTTTGAACAGCTTCGTGAATTGTACAACTGTGTTAAAATTAATAGAATATATTGTGTTAATATAGCGATATTCTTGTAATATTCTAATTATTATATAGTTGTCTGCAAAAATAGTATTGTTTTGTTTAATTTTACATTTTTTAGATAAAGCTTAAATTTGTTTATCATATCAGCAATTTTCAAATGAATTTTTAGTTGTTTTCATATAAATAATATCTAAAACATGGACAATTTATCATATCTTATAAGACAATATTACCACAAAGTATATATTACATGCTAATATAAAATATAAAGCAAGGTGCAGATTATTAAAAATTAGGTCTTATTGCAGAAAACCATCTATTAAAATAAGGATTGTGACTCCCAAATGGCATTGCAAACACTGCTACATTTAAATATTGCAGAAAACCATCTATTAAAATAAGGATTGTGACTCCCAAATGGCATTGCAAACACTGCTACATTTAAATATTGCAGAAAACCATCTATTAAAATAAGGATTGTGACTGACCTCTTTTAACATATCTACCATGTTGTTTCCAAATTGCAGAAAACCATCTATTAAAATAAGGATTGTGACAAATTGTAGATTGCATCTACTTTTTCGACATTTTTTATTGCAGAAAACCATCTATTAAAATAAGGATTGTGACACCTGATCCCAAAACACATAAATTATCAGAAATCTCATTGCAGAAAACCATCTATTAAAATAAGGATTGTGACAAAAGCACTTGTATTGAGTAAAATACTACCGATAGATTGCAGAAAACCATCTATTAAAATAAGGATTGTGACAGAAGTCACTTAATGTTTTGTTTTGGGGATTAACTAATTGCAGAAAACCATCTATTAAAATAAGGATTGTGACACTGCATAACAAGCTTTACAGACATCACAATGTCCTTTATTGCAGAAAACCATCTATTAAAATAAGGATTGTGACGGACAGATAAAGCTATAGATTTTGATTATAATCGTATTGCAGAAAACCATCTATTAAAATAAGGATTGTGACCCTATAAATAGTTTATCGGTATTTCTCCCATTAAAATATTGCAGAAAACCATCTATTAAAATAAGGATTGTGACTCATGGAGACGCCCATCGATGTAAGTAAATTCGAAATTGCAGAAAACTATCTATTAAAATAAGGATTGTGACATATACTGGACCCTTATATCAGTACCTGGTAGAGTAATTGCAGAAAACTATCTATTAAAATAAGGATTGTGACAGTTTGTTTTAATTTTTTTTCAGTAGCTGTAATAATATTGCAGAAAACCATCTACTAAAACAAGGCTTAAATGAGTTTTTATCATAATCAACTATTTCCAGTTGATTTTTATAAAGTGAATTCTAAAAAGATTATTAACAAATTGTTGCAGTGTTATATATGAATGTTGAAAGTTTGCAAATCATTTCTAAATTTATGAATGATTATGAATATGAAAAAGCTATGGAATTATGTGATGAGCTTTTAAAAAAAGATAATGATAACAGCCATCTCTGGGCTTTAAAAGGATGCTGTTTAAATCATTTTGAAAAATATGTTGAAGCAATGGAGTGTTATAACAGATCCCTAAGTGTGGATGATGAAAACCCTTTTATCTGGTTTCATGTGGGTAAAATTTTAATGGAATATGATTTATTTGATGATGCTATGGAGTGTTTTAACAATTCATTGGAAATTAATCCTGCTGATGATATGGCACTGTATTCAAAAGGTGAGTGCTTAATGTTTAAAAAATCATATACTGAAGCAATTACCTGTTTTGATTTGGCTATTGGATTTAATCCCAAATATTTGAATGCATGGTTAAACAAAGGTCTTGCTTTAAAATTGTCAAATAATTTTAAAGAGGCTTTAGAATGCTTTGATAAAGTTTTATTTATTGATCATAACTCAAAAGACGCACTTTATTTTAAAGCAGACTGCTATTTTAATTTGGGAGATTTAAACTCAGCATTGAAATGTTGCAATGAAGCATTAAGTATTGGCGGGGATTATTTAAATTCTGAAATCTTATTGATAAAATCAGTTGTTTTAATGGATCTTGGAGAATATGGCAGTGTCATTGAAGCCGCAGATATTGCACTGGAAAATAATCCTGATGATTATGATTTAAAAATGTTGAAAGCACAGGCACTAGCTTTTGCCGAGAAATATACAGAAGCTCTATGGCTTGTTGAGGAACTTGCCGATGAAAATCATGGAGATAGGGAATTGTGGAAATTAATTGAGTATATTAAAATGCATATTTGAGAAGAATTTGTTTATTTAAGTAAATTTCATAATTTCTCTTTGTATGCTTGCTTAAATAAGCTTATAAAGTAATCAATATCTTCATCATTTAACTTGATAGGGATAAAAATAGAAAAATGGAAAGTTTTATTCATTAAATATGATGTTTTCATACATTAATTCAATTAATTTTTGGTTTAATGGAAAATCAAAAGTAAAATCTTTACCAAATCTTGAAGTTTCACCAAATGCTTCAAATTCTGGTGGCAAATAACATCTGCAACCTGGATCTATACGACCATATTCTACTTGAGTGTTGTTTTTATCTCTTTTAAGAGCAATTCCAAAAGTTGTAGTCATATAATCATTTTCATCTATCTCTCCAACATAGTTGTAATTTATTAAATTTCCACAAACATCAATTTCATAATGCATCGGTGCACTTTGAGTTTTTTCATCGTACTTATCATCATCAAAGTCATTATAATTAACATAAGCCAGACCTATGAAAACACCTGTTTCTAAATGTTTGTTAATGATATTCCAGTATTCTTTTTCTTTATTTTGAGTCTGTAAAATTTTATAGGCTTATTTGATTTTTATGTGTTTTTCTGTCCAATTTCCCATTTGGTTGTCTAAAAATGTCAGAATTCCGTTTTTAGTTTTGTACAATTTCTTTATTTTTTTCTTGTTTTCTTATGAAATCTTTTAATACCACTGGTATGGCCATGTAATTTTGTAAGTATTGTTTAAATTGTCCTATTGCTTCTTTTGTTGAGTTTTGTCTGAAACAGTTTTTTAATTCTTGCGCATTTTCATAGATATGTTCTCTTTGTTTTTTGTTAATCTTGTTTCTTCTGCAGTAGACTTTTAATTTGTGATTTATTGTTTGAAATAAATGAAATGTGCATAATTGGTGATTTACTCCTATTTCATCGTCTACATTGCGATAAATTGGAAATAAATCTGTTGTTAAGCAAATAAATGGTTTATTTTTCGTTGAATCTGAGATAAATTTTTTAGTATTTTTTAGTATTCTGTGACGTACTATTCGTTCTGAGACTGGAACATTAAGTATAACATCAAATAATGTTAATCTGTAATGTCTGACTCCATTAAGTCTTAAAAATTGCTCATCATATACATAATAGCCAGAATATTCAAATTCTTCGCTGTTAATTGTTTCCTTGTGATTTTTGTTGGATCAATTCTTGATTGTTTGATGATATATACGGATTTTAAGGAATATTTCAAAGTATTTACTTATTTTACGAAGTGATTGATATCCAATTTTCATTATTCTAGGTATTTTATCCATTATTTCTTGTAAAAATTGTTTATTTTTTCCAATTAATGGATTATTGTATATTCCGAATTTTTTTCCACATTTTTTGCATTGATATTGCTGTTCTTTGAATTCTGTAGTTTTTCCATTAGTATTTTGTTTGTTTTTCATTTATTGTACCTTTTTTGATTATTTTGAGGCTTCAACAAACTGAACAAATAGGATTATCATATTTAAAAGTATTATTTTCATCTAAAAATAGTTTATGATTAGTATTTTCAAAATTAGGTGTTTTATTTAATATTTCTGAAATGATTTTTTTGATCAATTTTTTCATCAGAAAAATCATAAAGTTTAAGTTGTATGAAGTCTATATTACTATTGGGGGCAGATTTGTTTTGTTTGGTCATAAAACATTATTTTCCCTCATTTATTAAGGTAATTTACTATTTTCAAATCAATTATATTAAAAATGAAGAAAAATTAGAGTGAAATTTCATCGAAGTGAAATTTAATCTGTAAAAAAATTCAAAAACAAATAATCCTATAAAATTTTACAGATTTATTTAATCATAAAAATTTTGTAAAATAGGATTTATTTATCTACATTCAAACTAATTTTTAAATACTCACTCTTCAAATTCAATTATATTCATCATTAATTCAATAGCAAATGCATTTAATGGTTCTGATAAATTATCTATTGGATCTATTGATCTAAACATTCCTCCACAACAATATTGGAAATCAATTTTATCATTTTGAATCATGATTCCAAAATCACCATCCATCTCCCCAACAAAAGACTCAAAATTCACTCTTAAATCACAATTACCTAAACAAGATTCAACTCCAGCAGTTTCAAAGTAATCGTCTTCTAATTCACATTCATAAACATCATCAAAACTAGCAATTTCACTTGTTGCATATACTGCAGTTATATAAATCCATTTACCTTCATCTTTAAGTTCTTCTAATTTTTCATAGTATTCATCACTATATAATTCAAAATCAAATTTATTTTCTAAATCATTCCCATAATCTTCAATTTCGACTAGATATTCTTTAGATTTACCAATATCTTTTGATATTATTTTTTCAATAGTTTTTCTCAAATTTATTTTTTTATCTTTTAGCTCTTCATTAATCTCTGAAATACTAGTAAATTTTGGTATAAACTTTTGAATATTACGGTAAATGTCTTCATCAATTTCTTCATCCAATAATACCTCACCTTCTTCAGGAGAGTATCTTCCAACTTGTGAAAGATGTTTATTCCAATTTTCTTCAATAACAAAGATTCCTTTATCATCTTTTAATTTAAAATATAATTTACCTCCATTGGCTAATACTAGCTCAGATATAGAAACAACAGATTTCCAAAATAGTGAATTACTTCTTTCTTCGTTTAATTCATTTAAAATTTTATCTTCTTCTTTTGCATTGAAACATTTATCATTTACAAAACAATAAATGTCTGTTTTAAGGTCAAATAATTTTTTTAATATTACTTCTTTGTCATACATAATATCATTCTAATTATTGTTTATTTATAAGTATATTTATACACTTATTATAAATAAGTTATTTTTATAATATTGTCAATTTGTATTTTTTCTATTTATATTAATTTAATCTTGGATACTTGTTTTTGTATTGAAAAAATTATATATTTATTAATTTAAACTTGAAAGTTATGTAATTTAAGCAATTATATTATATATTAGCTTTATTTTTCATGATAAACTGTTTTTTGTCATTTTTATGTTTATTTTATGCTTTTAGTTTACTTTTGTTATGATAATCAGTTGAATAAATGAGTTATAAAATGCTTTTTGATATGTTACTTCTTTTCACATTGTAAATTTTCTTTTTAATAATATAATTAAAATAGAATATATGAATTATAATGATATATTCCAAAAATTTTGTAGAAATCGTAATATTAAATCCAGTACCAAAAAAGGTTATGATTCTGCTTTAAGGTTATATGAAAATTTTCAAGGAAAATCTATTGAAGATTTATTTGATGAAGCACGTTTAGAAGAAAATGAAAGAATTCCTCTTAAAGATAGAAAAATAAAAAAGAGATTAATTGAATTTAGAACTTTTTTACTTAATAGTAATTTATCTCCTAATACTTCAAAAACATATTTTTCAAAAGTAAAGACATTTTACTTACACTTTGAGTTTGAACTACCTCATTTACCTCAAGCTAAATATGATAAAATTTATGAGACCAATTATTTAGACTTACCCACTCGAGAACATATACATGAATCACTACTTATTTCATCAATTGACTTAAAAGCAGTGATACTTTTCATGTCCAGCTCAGGAACTGCAAAAGCTGAAACTTTAAGTTTGACTGTGGAACATTTTATTCAAGGTACTCAGGAGTATCACCATGGAGGATCCATTAAATTTATTCTAGAAACTCTTGATAAAAAAACAAATGTTGTTCCAACATTTTATTTGAAAAGAATTAAAACAGATAAATATTATTATACATTTTGCTCTCCAGAAGCTAGTTTAGCTATTGTCAAATATTTAAAGACACGTGAGAATTTAAAATTGGAGGATAAATTATTTGATTTTACATCCTCATTATTGTTAACCCGATTTCAAGAAATAAATGATAAAATGGAGTGGGGATTTAAAGGAAAATATAGATTTTTTAGAAGCCATACCCTACGCAAGTTTCATGCATCAAATATTGGCCTTTCTGCTGAATATATTGACAGTCTGCAGGGACGCAGTAAAAACGAAGTTCATGAAACATATATTAAAACAAATCCTAAAAAACTAAAAGAAATCTATAAATCAGCGATGAAAAATGTGATGATTTATGAAAATAAAGGTCCAGAGATAAAAAAACAAGAATTTAATATAATAATTAATGTCTTTTTATCTGGAAAGGAATATAATATTATTTAAATCTTTTTAAGAAGGTTTACCTTTTTAGTTTTGGAACCTTCTTTTTTAATTTCAATATTTTGGAATTTTGCATAGTTTACTTTTACACCATCATCTAAATCTATTTTGATGTTTTGGTTTGCAATGTGTGCTAGAACTTCATCATATTCCTGTGTTTCTTTTAATTGTTTTTGAAGTTTAGCTTTTTCTTTAGTTGCATTTGCAACTTCTTGTTTTGATGTAGAATTGTTAATGATGTTGTCATTGTTAACTATTCTTTGTTCTATTGCTTTTTGGGTTTTATGTAAATAGTCTGTTCTGATTCTTGCAACTAATGATGGTTCGTATCTGTGCATATAAACTAGACAGTTGAAACCATTATGTTTGCCGCTTGAGAATTGCCAGTATATTGGGCATTTTTTGTATGTTCTTTTGTGGTCGTTGAAAAAGTTTTTAAGTAAGTATTGTCTTATGATTTCTCTTGATGGTTTTTTTGATTTTGATAGTGCTCCTGCAATGAAATCTAAGTTTTCTTCTAGGGTTTTTTTACCAAAACAGGTTTCAACAAATTTAGTGAAGTATCCTACAATGTCATCATCGAAATACGCAGTGTCTAAAACTGGAATTATGTTGTCATCATCTGGTTTGAATTTATTGTAGTTGTTGATGTTAAATACGCCTCCAGCGAATTGTAAACATTCATTATCTAAACTGTAACGTCCGAACATACATCCAACAGCAAATGATATAAATGATTTAATATCTGATTCATAATCTGCTTTTTGCACTGAAATATGTTGATCTAGAATATTAAGATTTAGTTCTGTTGAATAAATCTCCGAAAAAAATTGATCCAACACAATTTCATTATTTTTTAATAAATTAAACTGTTTTTCTTTTAATTTTCTCCAATTATCAAAATTATCTTTAATCTTTTTCATTTTAAATTGTAATAATGGATGATATTTATAATTCCAACTAATTTCATAATCATCCCAATCTTTTTTACAAATTTCAATGTTTTCTTTTACAATTTTTTCTATAAACTCGTTAGATTGATTTTTTATTAATATAATAAACAAAAAAGAAATTTGAATTTAAAAAATCTTTAAAATTTTATAATACTAATAAAAACAATTATATACTATTTTAAACACATCATAATATATGTCTGAAGAAAGTTAGTAAAAGCAGTTATACTACTAACTGAAGATAAACCTAAAAAAGGCTCTTAAAAGTTGTAATAAAGTTTTAGCTAAAAATTCTGCGCACATGCAAATCTTAACAAGACTGACTGAATCTTCTTAATAGCGCATTAAAATATTGTCCAGATAAAAAAGAGATGACATATATATTAAAAATTAGATAACAGGTGTTTTTATGGGAAAGCGAAGAAAACCAGGCAATATTAATCCTAAAAAACAATTAAAAAAACAAGGAACTGCTTATTACAACAGAGAACAGGAAATCAATTATTTATTAAACAATTTTACAAGTGCTGTTTATAATCCCAACTTTAATTTGCAGAATATTAAGTCATACAAACAAATGAATGAAATTAGAATGAAATTAAAGAAATTATTTGACCAGCAGGGAGATATAGTCTGGAAAAAAAGTGCTAAGAGACGCAGAATATATGATGAGCAATTATCAAAATTTAAAGTTGTATATACCAGATGGAAAAGTGAAACTTATATTACTTATTTAAATGTTAATTTCGATGTTCCAAAACATTTAAATCCTATTTTAAGTATGAAAAGGTCATAAAATGAACAGAGATCAAAGAGATAGAATAGAAGGTAACTGCTGCTGGGCATGTGGTGCATATTTAAATGACGGCAGAGACAGATACTGTCCTGTTTGCGGATGTCCCAATGACAATTATATGCCTCCGTTAAGAAATGTCAAACCTCCCAAATCCAAAGAACAGGAAGATAAGGAATGGAACAGATGCTGTATGCTGATGTTTGTTGTTTTTCTGATTTTATGTATTTTAGGTAAAGCTATGCAATAAGGAGTTTTTAAAATGAATTCAATTCAAAAAGCGTTTATGTCAAACTGTTGTGAAAGGTGTGGAAGAACTCTGGATTTCAGCAAGGATAAGTATTGTCCTTACTGCGGCCATCCCAATTTTAATTATCATCCTGCCACGGGGGTTTCACACAGCTCTTCTAAAACAACAAAACGCAAAAAACAGGACAATACTTCTACCTGCTGTATTCTGATTGCAGTTTTTTTCATAATTGCATATATCTACAGCTTTTTTATTTCTGGTTAGGTGATACTATGAAAAGAGAAATTGATTTTGAAATACTTGCCGAAAAGATAAATGATTCAGACTTGTATGAATTTGTCGCATTCAGTAATGATGTTCCCATCGAAGCAGTTAACAGGGATTTGGATTCCATTAAAGAGGCCCTAAACAGTCATGATAAAATATTTTTAGAAATCGGGTTTTACGGATATGATGATGAGTATGATGATGAACCTTATTTCATGTTTGATGCAAATGAATCCATAGATGATTTAAAAGATGATTACTATGACAAATATAAATTCATGGTTGGAGGATATGGAATCTATCTTGACAAGGATTTGAATGTGGAATACGGGTATTATACAACAGAAGCTCCTGCATGCGGTCATGGTGCAGGATATACTGAATTTTATGATTTTAAAGATGCCAGAGATGATGATATTATTAAAGAAAAAATATATTCCCTTTTGGACAGTAGCGGTATCTGGAAGTAATATTTTTAAGCTTTAGAGAATTTCCTAATTAACCGTCCCATTTTTTTAACTAACTTTTTGTATACATTATAGCAACATTTATATATCAACTCCAACAGAATAATATTTACTTGTGTTTATCTTGATTAAAAGATATACAAACTAGGTGAAAATTATGAAGAATTTTGAATTTTTAAAAGATTTTGACAATGACATGTATGCCCTTCTTAGTGAATTTGAAAGGGAAGCCGTAAAAAATCCAAAAATAACAGAATCATATGTTACTCCTTTTTTGGAAAAGGTGGTAAATGATATACTCCAAAGAAACAATAATGCAATTGATGATCCATATGTTGGATTTTCTAAAAGAGTCGATAAATTATATGAATTAAAAATTATTGACTATAAGTTTAAATGTATGTTGCTTGAAGCATATCAGATGAGAAATGCAATCACCCACAAGTCAATTGAAGATTTTCTGAAATCCGACAATAAAATACCCTTCCAGCTCCACAGAAGCCTTTTTGACATTGCATGGAAATACTTCCAGCTGTGCAGTGAAAATTACTATTATCCGGGAAAACCCGAATACACACCGATTTACAATCTTAACTTAAAAACAATAAAATCCACACCAAAACCATCAGATAACAGAAATTTCAGCCGCTGCATAATATGCGGCAGAGCTAATGATTCCAAAAACTCCAATTTTTGCATAAGCTGCAACAATGAACTTGAATATCAAAATGAAATCATCAATCTGAAAAACAATTTAAACATCAGTCATTTTACTAAAGAAGAAGTTAACCAGATCCATTCCAGCATGTATACCAGTCAGCTGCTTATTGAACTTACAACCAAAAAGCTTCTTAAAAAAACAAACAGACACTACAGTCTAAATGAAGCAGAATATGAAAAGCTTATTGAATTTACATATGAGTGTTATGATATGGAAAAGACTTTAACTGAATTTCTAAATGGCAAATACACATCAAAACAGATTAAACAGTCAAAATATTATAAATGCGGTCAAAAAGGCATCCACCCCTTTGTGGAGTTTTATAAAATTGTTGAAAATCAGATATTCGAGGATTTCCTAAACCAGATTGCAATGAAAATCCCTATTGATGAAATTCTTGAAAATACACAGATAAATAAATCCCAGATAAACAACTGGTATGGCAAAAACAAGGACAGTTTCATAAAAGGAGAGCACAACTCAGAATTCATAACATATAATAAGCTTCTGATGGAGCAGTACTTAACTTTAAAAAGAAAACAGTACCTGAATGATGATATTAAAGCTAAACTGCAGATAAATGATGAAATTATCGGCTTCTGGACGGATTCATTTGATATGGAATCAGCACTCTTTAAAAATAGTCTTAATGAAATCAGAATGAACATCTTTTTAAACAACCTGAAGGAAGGCAAATCAAAAGAAGAAGCACTTGAAATAGCTGAAATCACCGATTTTGAAGAACTGCTTAAAGATAAGGATTTTGAAAATGAATATAAAAAGGAATACTATGAAAATCGTGTAGACAAGCTTATAAAATCTCTAAAAACAATGAGTTTTGATAAGGCTCTTAAAAGATCAGGCATATCTGAAGACGACTATAACAGATGGTATGCCGCAGGCAAAAAGCAGTGTCTGCTTAAAAAGGATGAGGATGAATTCTGTCTGAACTTTTACATCAATGTAACCCGTGTACTGATGAACAGGTATCTGAAACTGAGAAGTGAAGGCAAAACAAAAACTGAAGCCTGCAAAAAAATAAACACTGACTTAAATGAAGTTAAAAGATGGTGCAACTGGAATGAAAGCGGCTTATTTATAGATTTCAAAGAAAACAACAAGAAAATTACCGCTAAATTAATAATTGATGCAATTAAAGATGGAAAATCCAAAGACAAAATAGCTGAAAGCTCAGATATAACACTACATGAATTAAATAAAATTCTGGATTTAGGATCACAAAACGATAGAATCTGCAGAGAAGTATATGAAGAATATGAATCAGTTTATCTTTCAAAACACCTGGAAGTCTTTTTAAAGGAAATTAAAAATAAAAACTTGAAAAAAGCACTTAAAACTTCAGGAATTGAAAAATCAGAACTGGACAGTGCATATAATTCAGGAAAAAACGGAGATGAACGCTTCACTAAATTTTACAATGACTACCTGAATTTTAAAATAAGCTGTTATATCACACAGATTACCAGGGGAAAAACTGTCAGTAAAGCTTTAAAAAATTCTAACTTAACAGATGAAGAACTTAAAGACAATTTAAAAGAAATTGAAAGCAGAATCCTTGATAAACAGATGAACAGTGTTATTGGTGAAATTGCAAAAAACAGAACTACAAGACAGGCAGCTAAAAAAGCCAGAATCAGAATTGATGAAGTTTACAGATGGTATATTGAAGGCAAAAAAGGCAATGAGAAATTTAAAGACTTTGCAGACATCTATCATGAACTTTATGTTGAAATGGGATGTGAAATTTTCCAGAATTTCTTAAACAAGGGAAAAACCCCAAAACAGATTCTTAAAATCATGAATGAAGACATAACCAGAGAAGATTATGAGTTCTGGATTAAAAACAATCTGATAAGTGATAAAAATGTTGAAGCTAAACTCTACACAGAAGATGAAATTAAAGAAAAAATCGAAAATGAAGGATTCAGACAAAAAGAAGAGAAATCTCTTTCAGGTTTAAGTATAATAGGTTGTTAGTTATGGTTATAAAAGAATTGAACAATGCAAAAAAAGCATATCAGAGAAAAGACTTTAAAGCAGCTGATGAAATTTACTCTAAAATCTATGATAATCATCAAAAAGATTTCAGCAGATGGGATAAAAAATTTTATGCATTAACATTATACAGATGTTATGTTCAAAATTCAGTTAATCAGAATAAACTTTTAGATGCAGGCAAACTGATTACCAAATTAGTTAAACAGTCAAATCACTCCAGAAAAGATGCAATGTGTCCGTATACATTAGCAGTGCTTAAAATAATGAAAACCCTTGAAGACCCTGAAGCTGTTTTGGAATGGTCATCTAAACTTAATCCTGAATTATTAAATGGAGATATTTCAGGAAATTATTCATCTAAAAAAGAAACATGGTATAAATTAACAACAAAAGCACTGCTGGATACCGGCCAGTATGATAAATGCATAAGCCTGTCAACTGAAGCACTGCTTAATTTAAGCGAATTTACATATGATAATGATGTCTGGTTTAAATGGAGAATAGCTAAATCATTTAATCAGTTAGGTGAATATGACCAGTCTGTAGACTATCTGAATGACATTAAACAGTTTAAAAATGACTGGTTTATAGATAATCTGATGGCTGAAAATTATTTCTTTAAAAATGATTGGGACAATGCCTTAAAGTATGCCTCATCTGCAGCACTTGCCAAAGGCAACACTGATAAAAAAGTCAATTTATATTCACTGATTGAAGATATTTTAAATAAGAAAAATAAACAGAAGGAAGCAGATATTCATGCATACCTGGTTTATACAATCAGAAAGAGACATAACTGGAATATTGATGAAAATCTGGAATATAAAATTGAAAAAGCAGGTTTTGATTTGGACAATGAGGATTATTTTACTATTGAAAAGCATCTGCATCATCTGTGGGAAGAATATCTCTATAAAAATCAGGAATTAAAAAAAGGAGTTATTGTTTCAGTACTGCCCAATAAAAAAGCGGGCTTTATCAGATGCGATGAATATCCTGACAATCTGTATTTCAACATGAATGAGTTTAAACATAACATCACATTAGCAAAAACAGGCCAGAATGTCACTTTTTATGAAACTGACGGCTTTGATAAAAAGAAAAATAAGCAGGTTAAAAATGCTGTAAATATTTATCTGAATGGGGGCTGAATTATGGAATTTTGTCCGAAATGCGGTTCAGTGTTATTTCCAGACGAAAATAATGCATTAAAATGTTCCTGCAGTTATTTTACTTATTTGGATAATGACCGCGAATATAATATTAAAGAAAAAATATCTGAAAAGTCAGCCAATATATCAGTTGATGGAAATGAATATGAAAGTATTGATTTATTATATCCGAAAGATGTTCATTTAAAATCTTATGACTGGAGACGCGAAGACTGGGGTTAAAAAGGTTTGATTTTATATTGTTATAAAATGGGTTTATTAAAATAGAGGTTTTGTTTTCCTCTATTTTAGTTTTTCTATTGTTTTGCAGTCTAGTTTTGTTATTTTGGCAATTTCTTTAACTGAATAGTTTTCTTTGTGCATGTTTTTTGCTATTTCTAGTTTTTCTTCTTCTTTTCCCTCTAGTTTCCCTTCTATTTTTCCTTGTTCTAACCATTCTTTTTCATGTGATGTTACATAGTCGTGAAGTATTGTTATTTCCATTTTTATCACACATTTTACTTGATTTTTCAAAATCTGGTGTTAAAAAGTGTATTGATACATTATATTGTAAATTTATTAAAATAGAGGTTTTGTTTTCCCCTATTTTAGTTTTTCTATTGTTTTGCAGTCTAGTTTTGTTATTTTGGCAATTTCTTTAACTGGATAGTTTTCTTTGTGCATGTTTTTTGCTATTTTTAGTTTTTCTTCTTCTTTTCCCTCTAGTTTCCCTTCTATTTTTCCTTCTATTTTTCCTTCTATTTTTCCTTGTTCTAACCATTCTTTTTCATGTGATGTTACATAGTCGTGAAGTATTGTTATTTCCATTTTTATCACATCTATTACTTTATTTTTCAAATCCTGATTTTCAATGAATTTATCTGCAAGTACTATCAGTATGCCAAGTACAGAATCTTTTAATTCATCATCAATATCAGTTATTTTTCTAGTAAGTTCCAGAGTTTTTACTACTTGCACTCCGGCTTCGTGTTTGGTTTTCATTAACGGCAATATCCCTAATGCAAGAAACTCATTGCAGGTTAGTTTTATGTTATTTTTAACTTTATAAGTTATATTACTTAATAATTTGTCTCCGTCATAATCTTTAAATGATATTACTTCAGGTCTAAAAAACTGCCCAGGAGAGTATTCAAGAACTACCTGATTTTTATCGATTTCAGGAGTCACTACAAGATTTATTTTTACCTTTAACTGATAATCATATCCGATTCTGGCTACATATAGAAAGATTCTTCTTAAAATGTTTGCAATATTGGATTTAGTGGATAAAAATTCATAAAGAATTATTTTATCCTTTTTCTTTATGCCGTAATCTATTCTGAGAACTTTTGGTTTCAGGTTTATTAGCTCAACATTTATTTCATCACAAAACTCTGCACCTGTAATTTTTGCAATATACTTTGTGGTGTTTTCTTTTAGAAATTTCAGTGTTAAATCCTCATGATGATATCCGCGATATATCTTATTTCTTTTCATACTAATTCATTGGTCTTTAATATTTATATAACCATCAGTTTTTTATTAAAACAATAATTAAAGCATAAATAAATAGTTTTAAATGAAATAAATACTTCATCATCATGAAAACTTTTTTATAAAAATGTATTAATTACTTTATTTAAATTATTAATCAGCTAAAATATGTGAGGTGTTTGGATTGGGCACTGAATATATTGAAAAAGGAATTTCATTTGTCAATCAGAAGGAATATGATAATGCACTTGAATGTTTTAATAAACATCTGGAAGCTGATTCAAAAAACAGCATTGTTTTAGGTCTTAAAGCACTGGCTTTAATGGATTTGAACAGGTTAGATGAAGCTTTGATATATATCTCCAAGTCATTGGACATTGATTCATCAAATTATGAAGCCTGGGCAACTAAAGGGGAAATCTTTAGAAGGTTAAATAAAAATAGGGAAGCTCTGCACTGCTTTGATTTGTCTTTGCAGATCAATCCGAAACAGTCAAAAACATGGACAAAAAGAGGTTTTTTATTAATTAACAGATACGGTCAGTTTATAGAAGCAATTAACTCATTTGATAAAGGACTGGAATTAAATCCCAAAGATAAAAATGCAATATATTTTAAGGCAGAAGCTTATTTCGCACTTAAAAATTATAAAAAAGCTTTAAGAGCATGTGATGATTATCTGAAAATCACTTCAGCCAATGTTTTTGATTCAAACGTTTACTCACTTAAAACAAAGATTTTAATGATTTTAAACAACTTTGAAGAAGCATTGGCTGTTATTGATGAAGGTTTGAAAATCAGTCCCGATGATGATTCCATTTATGCAACAAAAGCTATGATTTTACTGAGGGCACATAAATATGACGAAGGCATAGAATGTGTCAATAAAACTTTAAAGTTAAATCCGAGTAATGTCATTGCATTAAAATTGAGAAATAATGTTTTAAAAGGTAATTTAAGATGAAATGTTAAAATAATCTGTAACTAACGAGAAAAATTCTTAATAGCTAAAAAAAACATATTTACTATTGCAGGTGTATTTAAATGTCTGAAGATCATAATAAAAAAGAACACAAACACTGTCCTTTTTGCGGACACCATGTAGATGAAGATGATATGATTTGCCCTCACTGCGGATTATTCATCCCATAATTATTTTTTCTAAAATCAATTAAACAACTTTATTATTATCTTTATATAAATTAATCATTAATTAACAATATTTACCTGTTTTTGTAAAATTTAGGTGAGGTTAGCCAATGGTTCAATGTCGTGAATGTAATAGTGAAGTTTCAGATAAGGCAAAGTTCTGCCCCAAATGCAGAACTCCCTTAAAAAGTAATGAAGATGTTCCAAAAAGTCCTAAAATAGCCAGTGATAAGAAAGGTGGTTTCAATCCTATTTTGATTATTGGTATAATAGCTATTGTAGCTATTGCTGCATTAGGTGCAGGTCTGCTTTTAGGTGGTGGAAGTGATGATTCACCTGCTGCTGTAAATAATACTGCTGAGAGTGATGATGTTGCTGAAGATGTAAATCCTGCTCCTACAAGTGCCAATGTTACTTATGTCTGTTCTCAAAAGTCTGACAAGTTTCATTTGCCTGACTGTGAATGGGCTCAAAAGATAAATCCTAAAAACAAGATTACTTATAATTCCAGAGATGCTGCTGTAGCAGATGGAAGGATTCCATGTCAGGTTTGTAATCCTTAAAGTTTATTACTTAAGATAAACATAATTTAAATACAATGAGGTTTTTAAAATGAATTGTCCTAACTGTGGAGCTGAAGTATTATCAGATAATGAAAAATTTTGCAGAAAATGCGGTTTTAAATTAGTTGATTCAGAAGTTAAAAAAGCTACTGTAATTTCAGAAGATATTCCAAAAACACGGTGCCGCAGCTGCAATAATATGATAGACAGCAATTTAAGAATTTGTCCCTACTGCGGATCAAATCCAAATTCATCTTCAACATATGCATCATCAGCATCCAAAACAAACAGCAGTAGCTCAAGTGACAGTGACTGCTGGGGATGCTGTGGTTTAATTGTAGTTATTGTAATTATATTGTATATTATAGGATTGATATTTTGATTTATGACCACATAATGAATATCTGCAAATATTTATGCCATCAGAAACCTGAAAGGTCATTTTTCTACAAAGAAAAGCAGTTTCCAGTTTGCAGCAGATGTACAGGAATTGTTATAGGTGCGGCTGCAGGGTTTGTTTTAGCTAGTTTAACCCAACCTAATTTAATTTTTGTTTTAGGATTTATTCCATTAATTATTGATGGAACTACACAGTATTACGGTTTAAGAACAAGCAATAACACTTTAAGATTTGTTACAGGTTTGTTATGTGGCTTTTCAATACCTTTCGTTGTTTTTAAAACAGAATCAGTTATACTCAATTATTTCTAAATTTTCCAAGCTGTCATCCATCAGCTCTTCAATGAATTCTGAAGGGTTATTTTTATCACTTATTAAGTAAACATTATTTTTAGAGCGGGTTAAACCTACATAGAATAATCTGCGTTCTTCCGAATATTTGTAATCATAATTTCTGGTATTTACATAATTCAAAACACTGTGGGTTTTTAATTTTGATGGAAAACCTAAATAGTCATCAACCATATTGATTATAATCACATTATCTGCTTCCAGACCTTTAGATGAATGCAGGGTTCTGTAGTAAACATTATTCATTGATTTGTCTGTTTTGTCTAAAATTCGTAAGAATTTGTCTTTTTTCAGATTGCCTTTTTTAACCAGATTTCTGTGTTTTATAAACTGGTTGATGTTGTTGTTTGTTCTGCCTAAGATTAATACATCATCGGATTTTTCAGAGAGATCTTTTATAAGATTATAAATCATTTCTCTTTTTTCTATAGGATTTTTTTGAGGATAAATTATTTTAACAGGTTTTTTCAGATTTTTAGGAGACTTAAGAGATTTCCTAATTTGTTTAGGGTTTTTCATAATGAAGCTACCTGCTATGTCAATCAGCTCCTGAGGGTTCCTGTATGTTTTTTCAATGAATATTCTTTGAGGATTTTCAAAATACTCTTCAAAATGTGAGAAAAATTCAATGTTTGTTCCTCTAAATCCGTATATTGACTGCCAGTCATCACCTACAACTGTCAGATGTGCATCTGTTTTATCCTGCAGGCTTTTAATCAGATTATAATTGGTATATGTGGTATCCTGATATTCATCAACCAGTATGTATCTGTAATGTTTTTTCAGCCCGTATTTTTTAATCAGCTTGCTTGATTCATTTATCATGTCATTAAAATCAATCTGCTGGTGCATATCCAAGTATTCCTGATAGTAACTGTAGAAATCTTCAGCGATTTTTAGGAAGATGTCATGGTCCTTGTCATCGTTACTGCTTCTGAAATAGCTGAAATAATCTTTTGTAAAATTGTTGCCCTTAAATAAATTTATAAAATCTGCAAGCAGGGGTTTAAATGCCACTTTTGTAAATGCTTCTTTCAATTCATTCAATAACTCTTTTCTGTCATTTCTTCTAATGATATAGCTTTCAATATTTAAAAAATATGAATCGCAAAATTCAAGAATATCTTTTAATGTATCAGTATTTGCATTGGCCAGATAATCATTTATTATAGCCAATATTTCATTGTTTTCAATAACTGACACTTTATGGTGCTGCTTAATGACTGATCTTCCCAGACTGTGAAATGTCCTTACCTCAACATTTTCCGGAAGCTTTCCTTTTAAATCCCTGACAGAAGTATTTGAAAATGACAGACACAAAATATCTTCAGGTCTGACATGCTTTTTAGCTATCAGATATTTTATTTTTGCAATTAAAGTAAATGTTTTTCCTGTTCCTGCTCCTGCAATGATTTGAACATTTTTGGAATCTAAAACACAGGCTATTTTTTGCTGTGTGTCTAAAGGTTTGCTGTTTACTGTTTTAAAAAACTCATCATTAGCCAGCAGTTCCTGTCTGGTTTTATCATCCAAATCATCAATACTTTTGTAGTCTTTTTTCAAGTACTTGCCGTTTTTGCTGGCTATTTTTTCAGGTTCTGTTTTAATATCTTTAGTGAATGTTTCAATAACTGGCTTTTTATTTGTTTTTTTCTTTTCTGGCCGTGGTGTTTTTTTAACTTCCTTAGTTTCAGCAGTTTTTATACAGCCGCACATCGGGCATTTGCTGCCATTTAGTATCATTGATCCGCATTCACTACAAAAATCCATAATATATATTTTTTATTAACATTTAAAAATAGCTTTCCTAAGAGTGTCTGAAAAGTATTTCTGTTTTATACATATTTTAAATACTAGTTTAATTAAAAATTATAAATGAGGTGTTTTATTGAATCAAGATGAATATATAGGAAATATTGTTAAAAATGGAGTTATAGCATTAATTATAGGATTTATTATAACTGGCATTTTATATTCTGTAATGTATTCAATAAACGGAATTGAAATGTATGCCGGTTTTATAATTTTAGGAGCACTCTACGGGTTCCTGTTTATAAAATTAGACATTTTTGAAAATGAACTGGATTTAATCATAACAAATGCTGTTTTTGCATTCTTTGGTTCATATGTAAGCATACATTTAATATTTACAAGTGCATTGAAAATAGCTATGAATTCTTCACTGCTGACTTATCAGTTTATAGGAATCTGTATTATTGCAGCTGTTGTTGTTAACTACATCCGTGACACTTATCTGGAAATTAATCCTTTAGGGTCAATTAACCTGAATTTGGGAAAATTGCCTACAGTTATCTGTCCTGAATGCGGTGTTGAAGTCAATGCCGAAAATATATTCTGTTCTGAATGCGGCCATAAGTTCAGTTTTATACATTGTCCTGAATGCGGTGCAAAATTAGATGAGGAAGGTGCATTCTGTCAGGAATGCGGTTATAAATTAGAAGATGACTCTAAAAAAGAAGACAAATCTTCAAAAGAAGAATCTAAAGATAAATCTAAAGAAGATAATTCTAAGGAAGAAGCTAAAGAAGAATCTAAAGAGAAATCTAAAGAAGATAATAACCCTGAAAAAAGCTGTTCCAATTGCGGAGCTAAAGTAAGTAAGGATTCTAAATTCTGTCCGGAATGCGGAAATAAAATTAAATGAGTGAACTATGAAGTATTGTCCTAAATGTGGTAGTGAAGTAAAAAATAATACAAAATTTTGCCAGAAATGTGGAGCTAAATTTCCTATTGACCACATAAAGTTAAATAATGAATATTGCAAACATTGTGGCTCAACTATCCCTAAAGGAGCCATAAGATGTCCTAAATGTGGCAGATATTTAGATGAATCTGCAAATGATAAGCATAGTGTTGCTATTGCAATTGGATATATATTTTCTTTTTTAATTCCTTTAGCAGCTATTGTTGCCGGTATTTACTTGTTAACTCAGAAAAATGAAGATGTCCATAAACATGGAACCTGCATTATCATTATAGCTATTGGAGTTATGTGTATTAGTTATTTATACTATATTAAATTTTTATAAATTCATCACTATTTTTTAACTTTTTTTAAATCATCATATACACAAGTTTATATACTATGTTTTACAAATTAATAATTATCAGGAAAAAAACTATTTTTAAAACCTAAAGAAACATAGATTTTTTATAAATTTGTAAATGAAAATTTGATATTATAAAAGGAATGTTTAATAAAATGAAAAAATTCAATAATAAAAGCAAGTACTTTGTTGATGAATTAAATAAACTTGAAGAATGGATGAAATGGTTTTTATTAACTGTTATAACTTTAATTATCTTCTGGCAAGTTTCTCAAATGATTTTAACACCTATGGGATAAAAATGTTTGAAAAAATAAGTTATGATGAATCTCTTGATTCTGAAATGCAATTTAGAAAATTTATAGCTACACAAGCACCTGAAATTCATGAAATATCTGATGAAAATGTGGAACAGATGGAACTGGCTAACCGTATTGATTTGGAATTGTTAAAGTATGAAAAATTTATGAATCAATTGATGGATAACTATTATGAATATAATTCCTGTGATGATTATCCAATAGAAGAACAATTTATGGATAAAATTGAAGAACATTTTGATTTAGAACAGGAATATGATAAATGGGATGATTATTCAGATTGTATTGATTCTGATTTGGAATATAAAAAGTATCAACAGGAACAGTTCAGAAAAGAAGACTCTATTGAAGGTCCTATGAGCTGTTTTGAACGTGGTTATTATATGGATGAGTCCAGTAATTCTGATTATGATGAACGTTCATTTATGGAAGAATATGACTTTGAAGATAATTTAACTTTTGAAATGGAATCAGAAATTTATGGATCAGATTTTAAATCAGAAATGGATGATTATGGGGAAGAAGAATATTATCAGAAGAAAATAGCTGAAACTGATGCAACAGAACAAGAAGCTCAGGAAAGAGAATTTAAAAAGCAAATAGCTGAAATGGATGCAATAGAACGAGCTCAGGAAAGAGAATTTGAGAAGCAAATAGCTGAATATAATGCAAAAAATCCAATTAAAAAATGATAAAACATGTCTTATGATGATATAATAGCTAAAATTAAATCTGATTTAACTGGAAATACAGATAAAGATAAAGCTTATCTGATTAAGCAATTCAAGATTCATAACTCAAAGGAAATCCATTTGGAACTTGGCAGATTGCTTTGGGAGTTGATGAGTGATGAAGAACAAAATGCGTATAAAAAAGCTGTTATTCAGGATATACCTGTTGATGAATTCATAAAATCAGTTTACAGTTATCTAAATTATGGGGATTTTGAAACAGCCCTAAAAGAGCTTGAAGATTACATGGAAATTATACCATTTAAATTTAGGGAAAATCCTCAATTTGATTATTTTTACTTTAATAATCCTTTGGAAGAGGAGTTATTCAGAAAATATTTTAAAACACCAAAAGAGCTGAAAGTAATTCCGTTTGGTGAGGAATATCCGAGAGTCTTTTACCTGTATGGTGTTGTGCTTATGAATTTATCTGAATTTGACAGGGCTGAAAGTGCACTTAAAAAAGCTCTATCCTATAATCCTGTTTCTGGTGAGATTTTATCTACATTATCTGCATTATATGACGGAAATTATGATTTGAATAATTTGAAGAAAACAGCAGTTGAAATTTTAAAGTTCAGCTATGATCCAAGAGAAATAGCTAAAGCGTATAGGGATTTGGGATACTGCTACTATGAAAATAAGAAGTGTAACATATCAAAGGCATTATATGAACAAAGTTTAAACTATGAAAATCATCCGAGGGCACAAATAGAACTGCAATTAATAAACAGCTATCTGCATATTGATGAAACAGACATTAAAAAAGTTTTAAATGATGAAAATATTCCGGCAAATATTAATGATGATATTTTGGAAATATCAATGTTTTTAGCTTTGGATTTTGAAAAGAAAAATCTTTTAAATCAGTCCTTGTATTTTTATGGTGTTTTATATAACTTAACTCATGATGAAGAAGTTTTAACTAAAATTAATGATTTAAAACATAGATTATAATTTTTTTTATTTGGTTTAAAACTTCCAATCCAAGTTTAGTTATTTCATATATTCTTCCTTTTTTGTCTTCTAATACATTAAGTTAAGTTTTTAGTGCAATTTCAGAAATGCAGCATATAATTATTTTCAGGATATTTTAAATCCATGACTGAATAAATTTCTTTTTTGTTTATAAAATATTAATTAATCCCCATTTTTAATAACAATATTAATATATGATATCTTACAAAATTAAAATATAATATATCTATTTTAATAAAAAATTAGGCTTCCTAGTTTTGAATTAGGTTAAATTATTTGAGATGTTAAGAGGAAAAGTGCAAACTGTTGTTGAAAATCAAAATACTGAAACCAAGTAAAGCAGAACTTTTAAGACAGTATCAGCAATTATATGATGAAAGTACAATTGTTGAAGTAGAATTCAATAGTCTTAAACAGGAAGTTTTAAATAGGCAAGTGTTTATTATGGCTGATGATGAAGAATATTGTTTAAGATTGGAAAAAATCATTGATAAACAAGATGGATTATTAAATCATTATGATGCAAAATTTAATCAGCAAAATTCATTAAATGATGCATTATCTAGACAAAATAAAATTTTAAAAGAGGATTTGCAAAAGCATAAAAATCTTTTAAAAGATATGAAAAAAAATATTGACCAACATAAAATGTTGTTAATAAGAGGATGTGACGCAAAATTTTTAGTTGTTTTTTGTGTTTTTAATTTTTTGATAAT
>ERZ827423.1027-NODE-1027-length-30251-cov-12.072029_pt1 | contig 30251 bp, 28 predicted proteins | sample MGYA00519775_ERZ827423 | MGnify/ENA primary metagenome ERZ827423 (study PRJEB31778, sample SAMEA3449296) | human gut metagenome | biome: human gut; feature: human-associated habitat; material: faeces | place: United Kingdom | collected 2010/2012 ... | reverse complement strand
GATCTCCCACAGCTCCTGTGCTGCCTTGGTCATCGCTTTGTTCGCTGCCTTCAGCGCATCTGCGGTCGCTTCAGGGTCATCGAGCAGTGTCTGTGCGGCCTGGACAGCGTCTTTCAGCGCCTGTACCTTGCCCGGACGGAGTCCTTCTACATCGTTCAAAATGTTTTCGTTGATGAAGTCGATCGTCGCCTGTACATCTTTACGCAGGGCATCCGTGCTTTCATCCGTGTTCAGCGCCTGCATCGCTTCGCTCAGATCGAGCAGTGCGGTGACGACTTCGGTCGTGGTCGGGGCTGCTTTATCGAGCACGGTCCGTGCAGCGGTAATGGCCGCGTTGAGTGCCGCATCATCAGAGCCCAAGGCAACGGCCTTGTCGACCATGCCGTGCAGTGCCTGTACGGCTGCTTCGCTGGCAGTGTCGCTCACTTCTTCCACCAGAGCATTCATCGCATTCTCGATGCGCATGACGATGTCGGTCACTTCACGGCTGCTCGTCGCCTGATCCATCTGTTCACGGGCCTGTGCCAGCACGGTCTGCAGTGCTGCCCAGGACGCTACGGTATAGTCACTTTCATCCAGCGCTTCTGCTTCTGCCAGCTTGTCTTTGACGCGAGTGATGTCCACCAGGGCATCTGCCGCATCCTGCAGCGCGTCGCGTGCGCTGTCGATCATCGCCTGAGAGACCGGATCCTGGGAAGTACTGATGGCGAGCGCATCTTCCAGCGCCTCCTGAAGGGCTGCCCAGCTCACCGCGGAGTAAGTATCGGCATCCAGCTCCTGCACGGAAGCGATCAGCTCGTTGAGGGCAGTAAGATCGCCCTGCTCGATGACGCCTTCCGCATAAGCATAGATCATCATCTCCGCCATGGAGCAGCTCTGCGTTCCGCCGTTGCCATATGCGGAATATGCCGTTATCCGCACATAACGCGCTTCTACCGGTGTGAATTCCACCTGCTGCTCGCCATCGATGTTCTGGAACGTGCCGCGCTGCACTTCGGTGTAATGCTCTCCATCGGTGCTGACGGAAATGCTGTATTCCTCGATGCGGCCATTGGCGTTGCCATAACGTCCGACATAGCCGACCTTATAGATTTCCTGTGTCTCTCCCAGATCCACGCTCACATACTGGGGCAGCTGGTAAGAAGCATCGCTCCATACGGAGTGCCAGTAAGTCCGCACGTTGCCATCCAGCACGTTCACGGCCGCACCGTCGGTATCCGGCGCCGTGCTTGCGGACTGCTGAGATGAGTAGTCATGGATGCTGAGGCCTTCCGTGATGCGGGTGAGGTCATACAGCTCCAGGTCGATCTCATCCACGCCCTTGTTTCTGATGTTCTCCAACAGGCCTTCCTCCAGCGAGATGCCCTTGGCGCGCACGATGCCCTTGACGCCTTCCGGCAATGTGCCCTTGAAGGTGATCGTCTCTGTGCCTGAACCGTCCGCATAGTCTGCTTCAAATGCTTCACTGCCCAGGGTCAGCTCGAGCTTCGGCGTGCCTACCGCCATGATGTCCTGATCGAACGTCAGCGTCACGGTGATGTCGGTGCCGTCGATCTCAGCGGATGAATCAACGATCTGCGGCGCGCTCAGCTCTTCGGTGATCAGCGGCGCCTTGACGAAATTCTCATCAAATTCTGTATACTTGATGTCGAATGAACCGTCGGTATCGTCTTCATACAGCAGGCCGAATACCGGGTTTTCTCCGTCATTCTCCAATACGCTCAGGCAGGAATACTGGAATTTTCCTTCATTGAGCTGCTGGGCATATTCCCAGCTGATGGATCCGTCTTCATTGACCTTGCCCAGATGCACCCAGCCGTCATATCGTCCGGACACGTTCGGGTTGCTCAGCAGGAGATATTCCCCGTCATCCTTATTGTAGTGAATGACGGACAGCTGGCAGTAATACTCGTTCAGCTCGCTGATCTCTTCGATGCTGTCCCAGGTCATGCCGCCGTCTGTGCTCGTGGCCATATAGACATGGTTGGAGATGCTGTTGCGCATGAACAGCAGCACGCGGCCGTCATTGAGCTGAACGGCCTGAGATTCTGTCAGCATGCCGCCGCCGGTCATCGTCTCGCGGTCATATCCGCGAAGGGTCTGCGGGCTGTCGCCCAGCTTCCACGTCTCGCCATGGTCCTCGCTGATGATCACCGCGGAGGACTGGCTCGCGCCTACGTTGGTGTTGGCGCTGTAGACCGGGAACACCAGGTTGCCGTCCTGCAGCTGGATGCCTGCCCCTGGTCCGGTGCCCAGGAATACCATCCAGTCTTCCTTGACCTGCGGGGTGATGTCGACCGGATCAGACCAAGTCTGTCCATCGTCATCTGAATAGACGAGCCACAGATAAGTCGTGTTCAGCACGACCAGTTCGCCCTTGTCCGGTCCGTTTCTCAGCATGTAGATGTTGCCTTTATATTCCCCGTCCTTATACAGGTTGCCCTTTTCATCGGATGCGCCGCCGGTATTCACGATGACCGTGTAGCCGGTGTCGTTTCCCTCATCGTCATAGACATGGCCGATGCCGTTTTCATCCACATTGCGGATGACGCCGGCTTCTGCATGCGTGCCGTCATTATAATACAGGATCTGGCACATCTCGCCGTCCACTTCTTTGTATCCGGTGCCGGTGGTCAGCTGTGAGGTGTCCATCAGTCCGGAGCTTTCCGGGAACATATCGATGAGCATGAAGATCCGTCCGGTCTCCTGATCCTGCACCGCGGAAGCGTCGATGGTAAAGGCCGCGGATCCGCCGTTGTTCGGCAGGTCGATCAGCGTGATCGGCGCAGAGAACGTATCGCTGTCCGCGCTCTTGCGGCGCACGACGGCATCGATGTTGCCGGCATCGCCCGCACCGCTGTTCCGCTCATCGATGAAGGCCAGCTGCGTACCGGCGCTCGTCGTGAGCAGCGAAGGGATACGGTACGCCGTCACATTCTGATATCCGGTGTAATACAGATCGATCGGATCGCTCTTGTAGGCGTTGCTCATGTCCGGGGCCTGATCCGGCTCCCACGCCGTCGTCTCATGTTCGAGCGCGATCTCGCTCTCGCTCAGCACGCTGCCATAGACATTGACATAGTCGATCGCACCGTCCAGCGCCATCTCATTGCCTGTCGCGCGGTTGACATAACCGATGCCCAGGCTGTCCGGGCTGCTCACGGTGTTGAAGAAGCCTGAGGTGATGCCGTTGGTATACTGATCCAGATACTCGCCGTCCAGGTAGAAGCGGATGCCGCCATCTGCCTTGGTCACGGTCAGCGTATGCCAGGATGTATCTGCGATCGATTTGCCATAGCGGCTCAAGCTGAGCGTCTTCCCGGAAAACAGCGCATTGCCCGGCGCGTCAAAGCCCAGCTGATTGCTGGTCGGATTGACATACAGGCCCAGATAGCTGCGGTCCTGAGTGCCGTCTGATACCGCCATGAGCATCATCGGGCCGTCCGCAGGATCATTGATGCGGTAACGCACGCTGATGCTGCCCTGCGTCAGATCCTTCACCGCGCTGAGTCCCTCGGTGTCGTTCACGCTCTCGCCATAGGCGTTTTCATAAGTGTACACGGCATTGCCCAGCTCGCCGCGGTGATAGCTCAGGATATCTTCTTCGCTCAAGGCGCTGTCATACAGCTCGATATCGCCGATCGAACCGCTCAGCGGATACGGATTGCCGCCGTTGGCTCGTTTGCCATTGCCGAATCCCATATAGTCCGCGCTGTCGAACAAACCGGCGCTGAAGTTGACGCTCACGCTGCCTTCCTTGACCATTTCGCCATCCAGATAGATGCGGTAAAGATTGCCGCCGTCCATGGTAAAGGTCAGCTTATGCTGCTGGGAAAAATCCACATCATTGAGCGTTACGGTCGCTCCGCTGATCTGATGCGCGCCCGAAGCGTCGCGGGATTCCACGCCGATGGTATGTCCGTTCACATAAACGGTGATGTAGTTGTTCTGCCGGGTGCTGTCTCCCAGGAAAAACAGGGAATTGACGCTGCTGCCCGTCACGGTAAAGGTCGCGTTGAAGGTAAAGTCCTCCAGACCGACGAAGGCGGATACATCGCTGCTGGCATCGATGGCGCCTTCTCCGCCATTCACGCTCACCATCTCGCCTTCGGCATACGTCCTGGTGGCCGATGCCCGGACGGTCTGCGCCATCACCGGCATCATCGAAGCAGGCACCACGGAACTGACGCCCAGCATGGACGCCAGCAAGATCGAATACGTCTGTGTCGTTCTCTTCTTCATCTCTCATTCTCCTTTTTTTCATGCATGAAGGCCGCACAAGCAGGTGCAACCCCTTACATATATTCCATTATAGCATGGATCAGTGCATTGTGAATGTATTTTGAAACAAGTTTGAAAAATGGTGAAACATCTGTGAAATACAGTAGTATTTTGCAAAACCTGCAGGTCATGGCAGAAAAAAGTCAGGAAGCTGTTCCTGACTGATCGCTCATGATGCGTTGTTCTTCCCTGCGATGAGATGGATGCCGAACTGTTCCGCGGGAAAGAGCTTCAGGTCGCTGCGCAGCAGTCCGCGCCGGGACAGTTCTGCCTCCAGCACCCCATATGCCTGCGCCCGCGTGTTGCCCTCCTGCGAGATGTGCGCCTGCACGATCTCCCTGGTGCGCTCTCCGATCACTTCGCTGAGCACCCGGGCACTGTCCTCATTGTTGAGATGCCCGCTGTCATTGATGATGCGCTGCTTGATGTAGACCGGCCGGTTCGTCTGCATGAGCATCTCGATATCGTGATTGCTTTCAAAGATATAATAGTCCGCATTGACGATGCGTTCCTTCACATCATTACGGATATAGCCGGTATCGGTGATGTAGACCAGCTTTTCTCCCCCGGCCTCGATCACATAGCCCACCGTATGCGCGGCGTCATGAGAAAGGGGGAGCACCGTGATCTGCATCTCGGCGATCTGAAAGGTCTCAAAGGGCTCGACGACCCGCTGATCCGCAACGCCCAGATCTGCCCAGGCATAGATCGGCAGATGCTTGAACGTGTTGAGCTGCGCCACATGATCCTTATGCGTATGCGTCACCAGCAACGCATCCGCGCAGGCAGGATCATACTGCAGACGGTCAAAGCATTGGGTGAGATAGCGCTTCGTGCCGCCGCAGTCGATGATGATGCTCGTCTTGCCATGGCGGACCAGGCAGCAATTGCCTTTGGAACCGCTGGCCAGCAATGCCGCCTTCATCACGCTCTTCCTCCTGCATCCAGATGATTATAGAAGGCCGAGATCGATTTGTTGAAGACGAGCGACACATGGCCGACGCTGCCATTACGATGCTTGGCCAGGTTCAGGTCGACCACTTCGTTTTGATCGGCGTTCGCCTCCTGCTCCTTCGTCTTCTTGTAATATTCTTCGCGATACAGGAACATGACGATGTCGGCATCCTGCTCGATCGCACCGGACTCTCGCAGATCGGACAGCCGCGGCGTCTTGTCATCGCGGCTCTCTACGCTTCGAGAAAGCTGTGACAGCGCGATGACCGGACAGTTCATCTCCTTGGCCAAGATCTTCAGGTTGCGCGAGATCTCACTGACCTCCTGCTGGCGGTTGTCCCCGCTCTTGCCGCTGCCGCTGATCAGCTGCAGATAGTCGATGACGATCAAAGAAAGCCCCTGCTCGCTCATCAGCTTGCGGCATTTGGAAAAGATCTGAGAGACCTTGATGCTCGCGGAATCGTCGATGTAGATGCGGGCCGCGCCCAGCTCGCTGCCGGCCTCATTGAGCCGGTTGAGCTCTTCATCCGTGATGTTCCCGCTGCGCAGCTTGCCGCCCTCGACCTGGCTCTTCGCGCTGAGCAGTCGCTTCATCAGCGAATCTGCCGGCATTTCCAGCGAGAAGAAGGCGACGGCGCCTGGATTGCGCAATGCGGTGTACATGCCCAGGTTCAGCGCGAGCGCTGTCTTTCCCATCGCCGGGCGGGCAGCCAGGATGATGAGATCGCCGCGCTGAAAGCCGTTGGTCATGCGGTCCAGATCCTGATAGCCGGTACGCACGCCGGTGATGTGGTTGTCGCTCTCCCGCAGCGTGACCAGCTCGCGGATGACGCGGCCCACCACTTCCTTGCTCGACTGGAACTCGCTCGCCCGGCGGCTGCGGGTCACCTCCAGGATCTGCCGCTCCGCCTGATCGAGCACATCGTCCAGCGGGCTGCCGGTATCAAAGCCCTCCTCAGCGATCTGCTGCGCCGTCTCGATCAGCCGGCGCAGGTGACAGCGTTCCTTGATGATATTGATGTAATAGATGCCGTTGGCGCTGGAGACCGCGCTGTCACTCAGCTTGATGACATAGTCCGCCCCGCCGGCCAGCGAAAGCTGTTCCGTATCATTGAGCCGAGTGATCAGCGTCGCGACATCGATGTTCTGCCCGAGCTCGCGCAGATCCATCATGCAGCCATAGATGCGGCGATGCACATCGAGGTAGAACTCATCCGCCTGCAGATCCTGATCCACCGCGATGTTCACCACGGAAGGATAGACCAGCATGGCGCCGAGAATCGCCTGTTCCGCCTCGGTGCTGTGCGGCAGCTCTCTTGCCATGTCTCATCCCTCCCGTTTATTTCGCGCTCTTTGCGCTGACATGTACGCGGATAGTGCCGATGACTTTGTTCTTGTACAGATCCACGTTCAGCTCTGTGTCGCCCAGCGTGCTGATGGACTCATGCCCGCGGATCTTGCGGCGGTCGATCTGGATGCCGTGCTCTCGCTGCAGCTTCTCCGCCACCTGCTTGGTCGACACGGTGCCGAAGGAACGGCCGTTGTTCCCGGTCTTGATCTGGAATTCGAGCACGATGCCCTTCAGGCGCTCCTTCACGGCTTCCGCTTCCTTTTCCAGCTCCAGCTCATGCAGGCGCTCTTCTTCCTTCTGCATGCCGAGCACCTTCATGCTGCCCTGTGTCTGCGGCACGGCCAGCTTGCGCTTCAGCAGGAAGTTGCGCGCATAGCCATCCGCGACCTCTACGACCTCATCTTTCTTTCCGACGTTCTTGACGTCACTCAGCAGTATTACCTTCATTGCTCTTCTCCTCCTCTGTAGCATCCAGAACCTGTTTCAGTTCTGCTTCGATGTCCGCCACCTGCGCATGCTCGCGCTGCAAGGCTGCCGCCGTGAAATGGCCGCCGCCCTTCATCTTCTCCATGATGGTCTGGACGTTCACATTGCCGCGGCTGCGGCTGGATACCGCCACCGCGTCATTTTCTTTCTCCGTCTTCGCGATGACGAAGCTCGCCTCCACGCCGCGGATCGTCAGCAGCTGATCGGCTACCTGCGCCATCAGCGAACGGCTGGGATAGATTTCCTCTTCTACGGCCGCGATCATATATCTTCCCCGGTAAAGCCGGGCATACTTGGCGATCGCGGTCTTTTCCTCAAACTGATCGTAACGCTCGCTCAGGATATTCTCTGCGCTCACTGGATCTGCGCCCAGCTTCTTCAGCACGGCCGCCGCCTCGAACGTGCGCGAACCGGCACGCATCTTGAAGCGGTTGGTGTCCACGACGATGCCCAGATACATGATCGTCGCTTCCTCATCGCTGATGTCGACGCGATTAGGCTGATAAGACAGCATCTCCGTCGTCAGCTCACAGGCGCTGCTCGCCCCGCTCTCCAGGTAAGTGACCAGCGGTCCGTTGACGAACCCTGCGCTGCGGCGGTGATGATCGATGACGATGATGCGCTTGGCCTGATCGATCAATCGCTGCGCGCAGCTCTGCGCCGGCGCGTGATGATCCACCATGATGACCAGGTCGTTCTCCTGCAGCTGCGCCAGCGCCGCATCCTCGCTCAGGAAAGCGTGGCGCAGCGAAAGCGGATCCCGATACAGCCGCAGCGCATCCTCGAGCTGCGCGTCCTTCGAGCAGCCTTCCGACACGACGAATGTCCTGCGCTCACAGCGCTGGGCGATGCGCGACATGCACAGCGCCGCGCCCATGCAGTCAAAATCCATCATCTGATGGCCGACGATGAACACCTGGCCTGAATCGATGATGGCCTCTCGGATGGTCTGCGACATGACGCGCACACGCACCTTGGAGCGGTCTGACTTCGACTCAGAGTTACCGCCGAAATAGTGCACGCTGTGTCCATAGGCGCGCACGGCCACCTGATCGCCGCCGCGGCTCTGCGCCAGCTCGATCAGCTCGTTGATCATGCCGTCAAGCACGACATAATTGCTCGTCCCCCGGGCAAACGCCATGCTCAGCGTGATGGAGACATCCATCTCCTCCGCCGTGGCGCGCACCGTATTGAGGATCGGGAACTTCGCTTTTTCCAGCTTTTCATAAATTTCCTCATCCAGCAGGACCAGGATGCGGTCGCTGCGCAGTCTGCGCGTGAACATGCCCATCTCGCGCGCCCATTCGAACAGCGGCTGACGCAGCCTCGTGTTGATCTGCGACATGACCGTATCATCCTCATACTGCTGATATTCGTTGTAATTATCCAGCTGCAGCAGGCCCACGACGATGCCGTTGTTGTGTTTTTCCTGCCGCAGGTTGAACAGCTCGGTGATATCGCGCACATAGAGCAGCTGTGTGTCCTCCTTGTGCGTGATCTCATAGACCCTGTCCCCGCTCTGGCCGATCACCACTTCCCGGCCGTCTGTGTTGAACAGCTCGGTGATGCCGCTGATCCAGGAAGACAGCTTCTTCCCAACCAGGTCGACGCCGCGCTCTTCCAGCAGCTCGCTCACCCAGGTTGCACAGTACTGCTCATCATAGGTGATGATGCCCACGCCGCCGAAGACCAGAGCGTCCTTGGCGTCACGGCCCAGCGCCCGGGTGATGTCCAGGTCCGTATTCTTCTTTTCTTTCTCCATCCGGTTCATGATCCAGAACTCGATCATGACATTGACGAGCACGACGCAGGCCACGGTGAACGCGATCTGCTGCAGATCGAACATGAACAGCAGGACGACAGCCAGGACCTGCGCGGCGATCACGATGATCAGCTGCACCTTAAAGTTTTCCAGACGTTCCATTTCTCACACCTCGCATCATTCGCCCGCGCAGCTGAAACAGCAGGTCTGCCTCACCCAGCAGCGCGAGAAAAAGGTTGACAACGGGCACGAACAGCAGCACATACGCTGCCAGCATGCCGCGGGGATGCCCGCGGCTGATGAATGCGCACATGAGCGTCAGCGCCCCATAAACGGCCGCGCACAGGCAGGCGGTCAGCACGCCCAGCTGCAGCAGCCGCGATCCTGTATCTAATTTTATCACAATTCCCCAGGAATATAGAACCCAAATCATCAGGATCGTCACCCCGAGCCAGCGCGGTCCGCTGATCTCATGCGCAGCCTTCACCGGATGTGTCGGTATCCCGATCCGCCCAAGCAGCAGCAGTGCGCCGAAATGGATGCACAGCGTCTGCAGCAGTGAGCAGACGACGACGGTGAACACCGCCAGCACGAGCGCTGAGCGCATGACCATCGACGGATCCGCATGCAGCAGCTCGATGAGCAGCTTCGCCTCCTCTGCGGGATCATAGCCAAACAGCGAGGCGAGCACCACCATGCTCAGCAGGTTGGAAAGAAAGCTGATGAGCCCGGTGCGCAGCAGCAGGCTGCGGTTTGCGGCGCCCCTTCGCACCCCGCTGCCATAAGCCAGCGCACAAAGCGAAGCGGAAAACACATAGAACAGCGTGGTAAAGGTGCAGAGCATCAGCGAAAGCAGCAGGATGCTCACACAGCAGATGAGCGCGGCGCGGACGCCATAGCGCGCGCAGTACACGAGCAGCGGAAAGACGAGCAGCCAGGGAAAGGCCGTCTCGATCATTCCGCCCGCCACGCGGTTGATGAGCAGCAGCAGCGCCGTGAGCGCGCACATCATGGCGCCTTCACAGAGCATGCGTGTCCGAGAAGCCATCCACACCCCTCCTTTCACCTAAAAGAAAAGTCTCCCGGCAAGGAGACTGATGAATTATTCGGCTACGTAAGGCAGCAGAGCCATCTGACGTGCGCGCTTGATCGCAGTCGCCAGCATTCTCTGATACTTTGCGCGCGTTCCGGTCACACGTCTAGGAATGATCTTTCCATTGGCGCTGATGAAACGCTTCAGCAATTCAACATCCTTATAGTCGATGTATTCAATTTTATTCTTCGTGAAGTAGCAGACCTTCTTGCGGCCCATGCGCTGTTTCTTGAATGCCATAATGCTCTCCTTTCTTAAAACGGTAGATCATCGCTCGCGATGTCGAGCGAGTCATTGGAATCAAAATCATTGGCGAAGGAATTCGTGTTGACATCCGCCTGATAGCCTCCGGCAGGGCTTCCGTAATTCTGCGCTCCGGAAGCATATCCCGGCGCAGACTGATAGGAAGGCTGTCCATAAGGCTGCGGATCGCGGTTCGCCGATGCGCTCTTGGGTTCCAAGAACTGCACGCTCTCCGCCACGACCTCCGTCACATAAACGCGACGCCCGTTGGCATCGTCGTAATTTCTCGTCTGGATCCGGCCTTCGACCCCCACCAGCGAGCCCTTGTGCAGATACTGCGCCATCAGATCCGCCACCTTGTTCCAGGCGACGCAGCTGATGAAATCAGCATCCGGCTGTCCCTGCGTCTTGAATCTGCGGTCGCAGGCAACCGTGAAAGAAACGACCGATGCACCGGAATTGGTCTTGCGCAGTTCCGGATCGCGGGTCAGGCGACCCACCAGTACGACTCTGTTGATCATCGTTCCGCCTCCTTCGTTCGTTTATTCTTCACCCTGTGTCTTCACTACCATGAAACGCACGATGTTGTTGTTGATGCGCGCCAGACGCTGGAATTCCTGAATCCCCTCGTTGTTTGCAGTGACATTGATGACAACATAGTACCCTTTTTTCATGTGGTCGATCTCATACGCGAACTCTTTCACTCCCCACTCATCGATCTTGTCGATGCTGCCTTCGTGGCTGGTGATGATCCCGTGCAGTCTTTCCATGACGTTCTGACGTGCGGCATCATCCAGGGATGCGTTCACGATGTACATGATCTCGTATTTCTTCATTCTGTACACCTCCTCTTGGTCTAATGGCTTCCGAATCGCTCAGAAGCAAGGAGCAGACAGTCCTGCTCGTTTCAGGATTATACCATTTTCGGCATGAGAAGTAAAGCGAAAAATGCGGGAACGGCGCGCGAAAAAGCGCCCTTGCGGACGCTTCGTTCACGATATGCCTTTTTTGCGCAGGTAGTGCGCTGCATTCTGCGCAGCGATGGCGCCGTCGCTGCAGGCCGTGACCACCTGACGCAGATCTTTTACATTGCAGTCCCCCGCGCCGTAAATGCCGGGGATGGCGGTCTCCATGCTGGCATTGACCACGACATAGCCATGTTCCTCAAGGATGCCCAGATCCTTCAGGAAGGCCGTATGCGGATCCAGTCCGATGTATTCGAACACCCCTGCGCACGGGATGATCTGCTCCTTGCCGCTCTTTACATCCAGGCTGCGCACGCCGCTCAGCCGATCATCCCCGACGAAGCCGAGGATATCCTGATAAGTCATGATGGTGACATTGGGCTTCTTCTTCAGCTGCCGGATCGCCGCTTCATCCGCGGTCAGGTCGTATTTCGTCAGCATCGTCAGCGACGAAGCGATATTGGCCATGAACAGCGATTCCTTGACGCCGGAATTGCCTCCGCCGATCACGACGACATCTTTGCCCACATACTGCGCCCCATCGCAGATCACGCACCAGCTGATACCATTGCGGTAAAATTTCTCTTCGTTTTCCACATGCAGCACCTTGGGGGTCGTGCCGACCGCGAGGATGATGCTCCTGGTCTCGTAAGGTGCTTCCTCTCCCTTTACCCAGATGCGGTGCATCGGCTCTCCCGGTTCGATGCGGACGACCTCGCGCCGTGCAAACGGGACGTTCAGCTGCTGCGTATGCTCAAACATCCGATAACCGAGCGCAGATCCGCTCACTGCGCCGATGCCGATATAATTCTGGACCTCGTTGGTGTTGAGGATCTGTCCTCCCGGATCTTTCGCATCCAGCATCAGCGTGTCCAGCTCCGCTCTGGCCGCATAAACGGCAGCGCTCATCCCCGCCGGGCCAGCCCCGACAATGATCACATCGTATTGTTTCATCTGATTATGATACCTCCATGATGATCTCCATCTATTCTAGTCCTTATCATATCATTGACGGGCATGAACTGCAACGCATTTGTCAGCGGCGGAAACGATGTTTCCAGACCAGCTGCCAGAACAAGGCTGCCCAGATGAGCAGCACGGCCGCATAGACGAGATACGAGCGCACCGGAAGCGACCGGTCATCCTGCGCAGACTGTGTGTCCGCCATCGTCTGCAGCGGCGGCTCAGCTGCTTCCAGCTGCTGTTCATAGCGGTAATTGGGATTGCGTATGGAAAGGACGGCCTTTCCTTCCTGCAGCAGGCGCTCCTGCACCATCTGCCCATCAGCGAACAGATAGACCGGCAGCGGCTCTTCCAGGCTGACCAGCGGATCGACCTCAAAGCTCACCTCATCCGCTTCTGCCAATATGGCGCAGGCATCCTGCCAGCCATCCTCCTCGGCATAAGTCACATTGAACAGCTCCGCGTGAAACAGCTCGCCTTCAGCGCTGAGCGTGATGCCCTGTGCATCACAGCCCTTCACTTCCGCCGGATAGCGCGTCTCATGCAAAAAAGGAAGCAGCGAAGCGGCGAGGATCATGATCAGTTTCATCTTATCACCCGTCTCTATTCTTCACTGCTTTCCATTCTTTATTCAGCGTCGCTGCGATACTGTGCGGCGATCTCGCGGATCTTGGCCAGACGATGCTTCATGCCCGACTTGGAGATATTTTCCCCGAAGCGCTCTGCGCACAGCTCGCACAGCTCGTTCATGCTCGCTTCCGGGTAAGCCCGGCGCACCTCGATGACATGCTGGAGCCGTTCGGGCAGCGTGTCCAGCGAACGATAGTTCTCGATCCAGGCGATATCCTCCAGCTGCTTCCTGGCCGCGGATATGCTCTTCATCTCATTGGCCAGCTCACAGTTGTCCAAACGCGTCAGCGAATTGTAAAAATCGCGCTGGATCCTGGTATCCTCAAATTCCAGCAATGCTTCATCTGCCTTGCACATGCGCAGGAAATCGGCGATCTTGTCGCTCGCCTTCAGATAGACGACATGCTGGGCCCGCCGCTGGATGATCTTGGCCGGCAGATAAAAGCGGTTCATGAGCCGGCAGAGGAATTCCGCCAGCTCCTGATCGCTCGTGCTGATCTCCAGATGATAATTCGAGGTGGTCGGCGCATTGACGCTCCCGCCAGCCAGAAAGGCGCCGGCGAGATATGCCTGCGCGCAGCAGTCCTTGCGCACCATCTTCGCGCTGGGGCGCGGCTGCAGTCCTTTGTCCGTGCAGATCTCCAGATCCTTCAAGATCTCCATGGCCCGCTCATGGACCCGGATCACATAGATGTTGTTCTTCTTCAGGCGCACCTTGCGCAATACCGACAGCTGCGGCTCCACCTGGTAGCGCTCCTTGAGCAGCTTCCATATGCGCTTGGCCGTATTGGCATGCTCGCACTGCACGCGCAGATGGATCCCCTGCGCGCTCAGGTTCATCGTCGAGCACATCTTCATCACGCTGGACAGCTGTGCCCGCGCACAGCATTCGCCCCATTCGGCCGCGCAGATCTGCGTCTTGACTTCCGCTGTAAATGACATGTTCCCCCACCTTACTGCATGCGCAGGATCTCTTCCACCACGGCGCGCACCTTCTGCGGGTCATGGCGGATCAGCAGGCTTCCCTCCTGCATCAGATCCCGTTCCAGCACCAGATAGCGGTGCCGTTCTTCCTTCAGCTCCACCGGCGCGCTGCCTTCCGCCCGATAGCGTTCCAGCGTCTCCGTGGAAAACGTATTGTTCTGCTTGACGACGATGTCCACCGCGTCCGCAAACGCATGGCGGCAGATGGCATCCACATGATCCTCCACCGAATACTCGTCGGTCTCTCCCGGCTGGCTCATCGCATTGCAGAAATAGACCTTGCGGCACGGGTTGGCGATGAGCTCGTTGCGGATCTCATCGATGATGAGATTCGGCATGATGCTGGTATACAGCGAACCGATGCCATAGATGATGAGGTCCGCATCCCGTATGGCCTGCAAGGCTTCCTGCGTGGCCCGGATATGCCGCTGATAGAATACCCGGTCGATGTGGTTGCGGAACTTGGGGATGTTCTTCTCCCCGCGCACGATGGTGCCATCTTCCATCACGGCATACAGCGTCACCACCTCCAGGGTGGAAGGCAGGATCTTGCCGCGGACCTTCAGGACGCGGGAAAAGGTACGGATCGCCTCCATGAAGCTGCCGGTCGTCTCCGAGAGCGCCAGCAGCAGCAGATTGCCCAGATTGTGCCCGCCGATGTCTCCGCCCCCTTTAAAGCGGTAGTTCATCAGTTCGGTGAAGATGCTTTCCTCCTCGGCCATGGCGCACATGACATTGCGGATGTCCCCCATGGCCGGGATCTGATAGCTGTCCCGCAGCCGTCCGGTGCTCCCGCCGTCATCCGCCACGGTCACGATGGCGTTCAGCCCGATGTCCGGAATTGATTTCATGCCCCTCAGCATGACGGAGAGCCCGGTGCCTCCGCCGATGATCACGACGTTCTTCATGGCCTACACCTTGCTGTCCCGGTGCGAGAGGAAGCACTGATAGCGGTCCTTGTATAATCCATACAGCCAGTTGGCGATGGTCACGCTGCGATGATGCCCGCCTGTGCATCCCACTGCGATCGTCAGGTGGCTGCGCTTCTGTTTCGCATATTCTTTCAGCACAAAATCGATATAGTCATGCAGACGGCGGCAGAATTCCTTGGTCTCGTCAAACTTCATGACATAGTCGTACACTTCCTGATCATCTCCTGTCTTGTTTTTCAGCTCATCCACATAATAGGGATTAGGGAGAAAACGGACGTCAGTGATGATATCCGCATCGATCGGTACCCCGTGCTTGAAGCCGAACGACATGAAGCTGACCGTGAACTCCGTCTTCGCCTTGAACGAAAGACGGGCAAACAGGATGTTGCGCAGCTCCTGCATGCTCAGCTTGGTCGTATCGATGCGCAGCACGGCGCGCTCATTGAGCCGCTCGAACATATCGCGCTCGACTTCGATGGCATCTTCCAGCGTGCTCGCCTTGGAAAACAGCAGCATCGGGTGATGCCGCCGGGTAAAGCGATAGCGCAGCAGCAGCTGCTCATTGCTGGCATCCAGGAACACCACGCGCACGTTCATGTTGCTGTTTTCAAAATAATTGAGAAACTGAGGATAATCGACGGCATTGGTCGCCAGCGCGATATTGTCATAACGGCTGTCATCCTGCCCGCGGATCAGCTTCCCCAGCGAGGAGAGCAGCTGCACCGGAAAGTTATCGATGCAGTGATAGCCCATATCCTCCAGAATGTTCATGGCGCTTGTCTTCCCTGCACCGCTCATGCCGGTGATCAGCACGACATTTCTTGCCTTCTCCTGTGTCATTGAGATACCCCCGTTTCAGTCAGCCTTATTGTATCACAATCCCCTCTGTTTACAAATGCAAATCATCCCGGCTCATGCCTGGGAATGAGCGCGGGGCGCTTCTTCCCCGCACAGATACAGATCTGTCTTCACCCTGGCGCAGAAGCTGCGCAGGACGCTTTCCTGCTCATCGTGCAGGACGAGCAGGGCATGGCGCAGCAGCGCCTGTTCCCCTTGCCCGCTCAGCGCGCCCGCGTTGAGCTCATTGGCCAGCAGGGCCATTCCCCGCACGCTGAGGGAAGAGAGATCATGGATGAAGAGGATGGCGAAGGGCGTGCGGCGCAGCTGACGCACCACCTCCTCCTTCTGCCAGGACAGCAGTCCCGCATCCGCGCTGATGAGCGAGCGGCGGCAGAAGAAATCCTCGCTGATCATGGCCAGCAGCTCGCGGACAGCGTTTTCCGGCGCGCAAAGGGCCCAGCAGCGCAGCAGCGAACGGCTGCAGCGTTCTTCGCACAGCCGATGCAGCTCCTTTTGGATCGCCTCATTCCACGAAGGGAGCGGGCTGAATTCCTGCATGTCCTGCACACAGCGCGCCATGCGCTGCTGCGGATCCAGCGGGATATGCGCCATCTCCCGGATCACTTCTCGCACACAATCGGCGCTGACCGTTGTCTCTTTGTTTCGCTTGGTCCGCACACAGCACAGATCCATCACATCGATCGCCTTGTCGGGGAAATGACCATGGGGCAGATAATAATCGCTCAGCTCTACGAGCGATGGGATCAGGTCCGCGCCCAGCTCCACATCATGATAGCGGCCGTATTCCTCACGGCGCTTCTGCAGGATATCCACGGTGTCCTGCACATCAGGCTCGCGCAGCAGCACGCACTGAAAGCGGCGCTGCAAGGCGCGGTCTCCTTCCATATGCCGCTCATATTCATCCAGCGTGGTGGCGCCGATGCAGCGCAGGGTGCGCCGAGCCAGACAAGGCTTGATCACGCTGGCCACATCGATGCTTCCCTCAGAGCGTCCGGCGCCGATCATCTGATGGATCTCATCGATGAAGAGGATCGCATTGGGATGCGCGCGAAACAGCGCGAGCAGGTTCTTGATCTTCTCTTCGAAATCCCCGCGATAACGCGTCCCGGCCACCAGGGCATTGAGGTCCAGCTCATAGATGAAATGCTGGGCAAGCTGCGGGATCTCTCCTTGCTGGATCCGCACGGCCAATGCCTCGACCAAGGCGCTCTTGCCTACGCCAGGCTCACCGATGAGCAGCGGATTGGCCTTTTCCTTGCGCAAAAGGATCTCCACGAGCATCTCCATCTCCCGCTGCCGGTGCACCAGATCAGGCGCATCGCTGAAGTTCATGCAGCGCAGCGCTTCCTGCTCATCGAGCACGCGGATGCCCTGTGTCTGCGCTTCTTCCTCCAGATCGACATGATACCGCTTCAGCAGCTCCATGGCCACAGAGGCAGGATGCTTAGGCAGCACGCTGCCCACACAGTCCTCAAAGCTGAGCGTTCCCTGTTTTTCTTCATGCAGTTCATCTGCTTCCGCCAGCATCACATCCACGATCTGGGTCACTTCCTGGCTTTCCTGCTTCTGTTCCTTCATGCCGAAGAGGATGGCGACATCCTCCCTGACCTGAAAATAATAAATGCCCTGGGCAGCCAGCCGCCGTGCGAGCGCCGCCTCTCCCTGCCTGAGCAAGGCCAGCAGCACATGCTCGCTGCCGATATAGTCATTCCCCATCATCTTCGCTTCATTGCCTGCTCTGGCGATCATCGCCTTTTGATTCAGATTCATGATCATTGTCCTATCATCCTCGACTTTCACGCTGGTTCACCTGATAGTATGGACAGCCTGTATCATTCTATGAAAAACCCCCGCCCCAGCAGAACCGCAGCCTGAACCTTGCGTTTCTGTTACTTTATTCCCTCCGCGATTTCCGATATAATGAAATGGAAATGAGGGATGATTATGTATCGTGTGCTCGTCGTGGAAGACAATGATAAGATCCGCCTGGAACTGTGCGATTTTCTCAGCAAGAACGGCTATGCGGCTGACAGCTGCACCAACTTCGAACACATCATGGAAGAGATCAAGGCAAAGCGTCCGGACCTGATCCTGCTCGATCTGGGACTGCCCTTTGTGGACGGTCATTTTATCTGCAAGGAGCTGCGGCGCACCAGCAATGTGCCCATCATCATCGTCACCAGCCGCAATTCGGAAATGGACGAGCTGCTGAGCATGAACCTGGGGGCAGATGACTATGTGACCAAGCCATACAATCTGCAGATCCTGCTTGCCAGGATCTCGCGTGTGCTGCGGCGTGTCTATGAAGCGGCCGACTCCAGCATCATGCGGCTTGGCGAAGTGATCATGGACGTCTCCAAGAGCTCGATCACCTGCCGCGGCAAAAGCGTGGATCTCACCAAGAACGAGCTGCGCATCATGCACTGCCTGTTCCAGAACCGCAATACCATCGTCTCCAGGGAAAAGCTCATGCAGCACATGTGGGACTGCGATGTCTTCGTCGATGACAACACGCTGACCGTGAACATCAACCGTCTGCGCAAGAAGCTGGAATATGTGGGGCTGAGCGATTTCATCGAGACCAGACGGGGACAGGGCTATATCGTCTATGAAAATCAGTGACTTTCTCAGCGACAAGCTGTATGTGCTGCTCACGGCCCTCATCATCTGCCTGCTGCTGACGATGTTCCTGCTCTCTTTGCATATCAGCGCATCGGTGCTGGCGCTGCTCATGATCTTCTATTGGATCCTGCCGATCACCTTCTTGTGCGTGGAATACACCCGCCGCAAGGGCTATTACCAAAGCATCCATGACACGATGAAGACGCTGGATCAGAAATACTTGATCGCGGATGTCATCCGCCAGCCGCATTTTGCGGACGGCCGCGTCTTATATGAGATCATCCACGAGGCCGGCCGGTCGATGCAGGAAAACGTCAAGCGCTACCGCATCGCGGAAAACGAATACAAAGACTACATCGAGATGTGGGTGCATGAGATCAAGACGCCGCTGGCCGCAGCCAAGCTGATCGCAGACAACAACCCCAGCGAAGCGAGCGCATCCATCAGCGAGGAGATCGATCATGTGCAGCGTTTCGTGGAACAGGCGCTGTTCTATGCCCGCAGCGCCAATGTGGAAAATGATTACATCATCAAGGAGCTGTCGCTGGCGCCGATCGTGCACAATGTCGTGCGCAAGCATTCCAGCGATTTCATCTACCGCCGGATCCGCATCGAGCTGGAGGACCTGGAAAAAAGCGTCTACACCGATCAGAAGTGGATCGAGTTCATCCTGGATCAGATCCTGACCAACGCGCTGAATTACACCCCTTCCGACACCGGCGTGATCCGCATCTACACCAGCCAGCAGGAAAATCAGCTCAAGCTGTATATCGCAGACAACGGCGTCGGCATCGATCCCAAGGACATCCGGTGCATCTTCCAGAAGGGCTTCACCGGAAACAACCGCCTGCACAATGAAAAGGCGACCGGCATCGGCCTCTATCTATGCCGCAAGCTGTGTGAAAAGCTGTATCTGGACATCGATGTGGAGTCCGTTCTGCATCAGGGAACGACGATGATCATCACGTTCCCGCTTTCCAACCTGCTCCTGCTGAAATGAGGCCCGTCATCTTTCTCGACTTCGACGGGGTATTGCGGCCGCTGCCGCCGCGCGGCCGGCTGTGCACGCCGAAGCAGCTGGCCAGACGCTTTGATGATCTGCGTCTTCTGCGTGTCGATCCTGGCATGTGCACGCTGTATTCCGGGATCGATGCACAGGCGATGTCGCTGCTCGCGCAGCTGTGCAGCGCATTCGACGCCCAGATCGTCCTGACCTCTTCCTGGAGCGCCGTTTATCCGCTGGCCGCTTTTCAGCCGCTCTTTCGCCCCTGGCATCTCACGCAGCGCGTCATCGGCAGTGTCCCCGCAGGCGAAAGCCGCCCTGAGCAGATCCGCGCCTGGCTGCAAGCGCATCCTCGTCCCTGCTGGATATCCCTGGATGATCTGCCCATGGAAGAGCATTTCCCCCAGCACGCCGTCACGACAGCAGGCGTGCTTGATGAGGATGCATATGCCAGGGCATGCGCTTTCCTTCAGCGGCAGCGCTAAGCTTACAACTTTGTCAGGCATCTGTCACGCAGTTCGATGTCTCCTCATCTGCCCTTCCGCTATAATAAAGACGAAAACGAAGGGAGGGAGATCCGATGTGGAAGACATTGTTCGCGCATCGCAGCGGGATCTGCATCACCGCGCTGGGCATCCTTGAGGTCGTCGCCCTGTGCGTACCGGGCATCATGTCCAAGGGATTTGCCTATATCCTGCTGTTTGCCTTTCTGGCAACGATGCTGGCCATCAACCTGAACACGCTGCACAATTTTCTGAAGCGCAGACACAAAGGAGGCTATTCGCTATGAGCGTCATACTCAACGTTTCCCAGGTCGAAAAGTATTTCGGCGGCAGCGGCAGTGTCAACCGCGCGCTGGACAACATCAGCTTCACGGTGGAAAAAGGAGAGTTTCTCGGCATCATGGGGCCAAGCGGCTCTGGCAAGAGCACGCTGCTCAACTGCGTGGCAGGCATCGTCTCTGTATCCACCGGTCATATCTTCATCGGTTCCCGCGACATCACGCTGCTCAAGCAGCCGGCGATGTCCGCCTTTCGAAGGAAGCATCTGGGACTGCTGTTCCAGGACCTCAACCTGCTGGAAACGCTGGACGCTTATGAGAACATCGCGCTTTCATTGAGCATGCAGATGTGCGCGCCAAATGAGATCCATCGGCGCATTCTCGCCATCGCGCAGATGATGGGCATCGAGGATCTGCTGTCCCGATACCCCTGGCAGCTCTCCGGCGGCCAGAAGCAGTGTGTCACCTGTGCCCGCGCGCTGGTCAAGTCGCCTGCGCTCATCCTCGCGGACGAACCGACCGGTGCCCTGGATTCCGCCAGCTCCGGCATGCTGATGAGGACGCTGGAAACGATCAATCAACATACACACAACACGATCATGATGGTGACCCATGATCCTTTTTCTGCGTCTTATGCCAAACGCATCCTCTTCATCAAAGACGGACGGATCTTCAATGAACTGATCAGAGGGGATGACAGCCGCAGAGATTTCTTCCAGCGCATCCTGGAAGTCACCACCCTGCTGGGAGGAGATGTCGTCAGTGGTTATTAGGCTCGCGCTGCGCAACGTCCGTCATTTTTCCCGCGATTATCTGATCTACTTTCTGACGCTGACCATCGCGGTCTCTTTGTTTTACTGCTTCAATGCCAGCGGATCGATGAGCCTGCTGGCAGGTGCAGAGGATCTGCCGGATACCGTTCCGGACATCCTGGACAATCTCTCCCTGATCATGGGCAGGCTGTCCATCCTGAACGCCTTCATCCTCGGTTTCCTCGTCCTGTATGCCAATCAGTTCCTGATCACGCGGCGGCGTCAGGAATTCGGTACGTATCATGTCCTGGGCATGAAGCGCAGCAGCATGTCCGTCATCCTCATCCTCGAGACGATGATCATCGGCGCGCTCTCCCTGATCATGGGCATCCTGCTGGGCATCTTGCTTTCCCAGCTGGTCTGTACGTTTACGGCCTCGCTGTTCGTCGTGCATGTCCGCTACCATTTTGTCTTTTCCCCGCATGCCCTGCTCATCACGCTGATCTCCTTTACGACGATCTCGCTCATCACCGTCATCTTCAACACGCTGATCCTCTCGCAGAGCCGGCTCACCACGCTGCTCTACGGCGCGCAGCACATCCCCCGCTTTGCGTTCAACCGGCTGCGCAGCGCTCTGCTCATCTTGTTTGCTGCGCTGATGATGCTGGCCGGCGGATGGGCACTGATGCTGAGCGCGGACACGCTGTTGAGCCAGCGCATGGCTTTGGCTACCTTCCTGATGATAGCTGGCACGCTGCTGTTCTTCCTGGCCATCTCCGCCTTGCTCTCCGTATTCTTCCGCCGCAGCCGCATATTTTGTTACCGGGCGCTGAACTGCTTCATCCTGCGCCAGATCACGCTGCGCCTGCACACCGGATATTTATCGGTGAGCATCATCTGCATCATGCTCTTCCTGAGCATCACCACCATGACTGCCGGACTGAGCGTGAACAATACGCTGAACAGCGAGATCGGCAGCCTGACCCCATACAGCTTCTCTTTGATCCATCCCTATACGCTCATGGGTGAGCGGGATGCGTTCAGCTACCGCCGCTTTGAACAAGAGATCCGCAAGCTGCAGCTGCCAGACGACAAGATCCTGTATCAGCGTTTCTTTCACACCTTTGCCAGCGAATTCACTTATCCCCGGCTCTGCGACCTCATGGAGACGATGGACATCGATGTACCGCTGGATCTGCGGATGCTGGATGCGCCGCTGGAGATCATGCCGCTCTCTGACTATAATCAGCTGCGCGCTGACCATGGCATGACCAAGCTGGACCTGCAGCCAGGAAATGTCATCCTCTGCACCAGCAGCTCCCGGTTCTCTTCGCTCATGAGCGAGCTGGCCATGCATCAGCCGCACATCATGGTCTTCGGCCATACGATGCAGATGCTCCCCAACGCGCAGGCGGCACTGCGTCCGAGCACCGCTTCCTTTGCCAGAGACAGCGACGCTGCCTTCCTCGTCATCTCTGACGTGCTGATCCCGGCCGATGCCGAGAATTTCTGCGACTACTGGAACGTCCAGCTCAAGGCCTATGTCTCGACACAGCACTTCTCCAAGATCGTGGATGATGCGCTGTGGAAAGATGGCCGATATCAGCTGACCATGCAGGGCGCATATACCGAAAACAGCGATCAGGTTCATGAGAACAGCGTGGGCACTTCGGTCATCTATACTTATCTCGGCCTGTATACCGGCATCATCCTGCTGATCGCCTCCTCGGTCGTCATCTCGCTGCAGCAGCTGTCCATGAACCAGAACACCCGCTCGTCTTATCAGATCCTGCGGCGCATGGGGGCCGGCGAGGAGATGATGCGCCATGCCGTCCTCCTTCAGAACCTGACCTGCTTCATCCTCCCGCTCAGCCTGGCCGTCATCCACAGCGTGTTCGGGATCATCTTCATCCACAGCATCGTCTCCCAGCTGGGAAGAGGCCATATCTTCATCTCTACCATTGAGGCGTTCGGCATCTTCCTGCTGATCTATCTGCTCTATTTCTTCATCACCTACATCGGCAGCCGCAGCATGATGGAAAACCGCTGAAAAAAGGGAAGGTCCCACACTCTGGGCCTTCCCTTCTTGCTTATTCTTCGCTTAACGGGCAGAAATACTGCAGCGCCTGGCACCCTCGGCCCGTATGCACGCCGACCACGCTCACCAGCTTGATGACATTGACCTGCACGCCTTCGATGGCCGCCTCGATCTTCCGCCGGTATACCTCAGCGGCTTCCGGCGCATCTGCATGGGCGACCGTCACGGAATAGCGCCGGTCCACGCCGGCCTGCTTCATCCGCTCGATCACCGTATCCATCGCCTTTGACATCGTCCGCACCTTGCCGGCTACGTCGATCTTTCCTTTGGTATGTTCATTGATCTGCAGGATCGGCTTGATCTTGAGCAATCCGCCCAACGTCGCTGCTAACGGCGTCAGCCGCCCTCCTCGCTTGAGGTGCTGCAGATCGTCGGGGAGAAGCAGCGTATCGGTCGTATGCACGACCTCTTCGCAGGCGTGCTTGACTTCTTCCACGCTCTTGCCCCTTTCCATCAGCCGCTTGGCCAGCCTGATCAGATATCCCTGGACCACTGCCGTCACATGGCAGTCCACATAGTCAAAGACAAGGCCCTGCTGCTTCGCGACCATCTCCATGGCATGGACCGTTCCGGAAAGGCCGCTGCAGATCGGGACAGCGAAGATGCGCTCATACCCTTCTGCTTTCAGCTGTTCAAACAGCTCCTCGATCTTTCCCACCGAAGGCAGCGAGGTGCTCAGCATCGCGCCCTCGCGCATCCGCTCATAGACCTCATCGATGGTGATGTCGACCGAATCCGAATAGCTCTGCTCTCCGCAGCTGATCTGCAGAGGCACGCTGTAGATCCCTTCTCTGCTCAGCACTTCCATGCTTTCGCCAGTTCCGCTGTCTGTTACAAATGCTGTTTTCATCATACGCCCTTCTTTCCTGTTATTCGATTCCTTCCGGCTTTCTGATATACTGGACGGCCACGACGCCCATTCCCGTGTGAGAGGCGATGACCGGGCAGATGGAACTGCGGTGGATCTGCACGCCGGGGAATCTTTCTTCCAGCAGATGCATCATCTGCTGTGCGCCTTCCTCCGCCTCGCTGTCCAGCACCGTCAGTTCATACGTCTTCGGATCAAATCCTTCATCCTGCGCAACATCCGCCATGCGGCTGAGCGCGCGGGACATCGTCCGCACTTTTTCAAGCACATCGACACGTCCTGCAGTGCCGGGGTTGAGCTGCAAGAGCGGCTTGATCTTCAGCATGCTGCCCAGCGTCGCTGCTAACGGCGTCAGCCGTCCGCCCCGCTTGAGGTGATGCAGATCATCCGGGACGAGCAGGGAATTGGAATGCTCCACGCAAGCCTTCAGGCGGCGTTCGATTTCCGCCGGCTCCACGCCCTGCTGGGCAAGCTGATGCGCACAGAGCGCCAGATAACCCTGGATATTTACGGTAGTATAAGGGTCGATGAGCGTCAGTGACATTTCCGCGCGATGCGCAGCTGCCTGGATCATCTCCGCAGTAGAAGAAATACCCGAAGTCAGCGGCACAGCGATCACATGATCGACCTGCTCCTGCTTCAGCTCCTCGAACAATGCCTCTACTTTTCCCACCGGAGGCATAGAAGTCGTCGGCATCTCGCCGCGCTTGAGACGCGCATACAATTCAGAAACCGTGAGGTCCACGCCATCCAGGAATTCCTCATCGCCGCATTTTACCTGCAGCGGAAGATAATACAGACCAAGCGCTCTCGCCTGCTTCATCGTCCATCCGGTTCCGCTGTCTGTCACAACTGCTATTTTCATCGGTAGTCTCCTTTCGACTGTCTGTTTCCACATCCCCGCAGCACCTGCAGGTTTAGTTTCATTATACCAGATTTGCATACGGGTGAAAAGCGACAAGTCATACCGAAAGCCATTTCACGCCAGATCTGACAAATTTGCGCCATGTCCGCTTTTATATTATAATTTTAGCGGTGATAACATGTACCGAATCAAAGAAGATCATGAAGAACAGATGGAAATCAAAAAGAGCCGCTTCATCACTTATCTGCACCGCACAGAGAGCGAAGCGGACGCAAAAGCGTTCCTGACGGCCATCCGGCGCCTGCATCCGGACGCTACGCATCACTGCTATGCTTTCATCATCGGCGAGCATAATGAGATCAAGCGCAGCAACGATGACGGCGAGCCTGCCGGCACCGCCGGCGTCCCGATGCTGGAATGCCTCGACCGCAATCACATGCAGGATATCATCGCCATCACCGTCCGCTATTTCGGCGGCATCAAGCTTGGTGCAGGCGGCTTGATCCGCGCGTATTCCAAAAGCGTATCCCACGCGCTGTCCACCGCGCAGATCACCAAGAAGCAGTGGATGGAGAAATACGAGATACGCTTCAGCTATGACCTGATCGGGCGCATCGACTATTACTTCCGTGAGCATTGCCTGGAGATCCTCGATAAAGCATATGACGAAGAGGTCTGTTACACCTACCTCTGCGATCATGATAATTCCGCTGATTTCCAAGAACTCAGCAACGGCAAGTTCCTTCCGCGGTTCATCGAACGCACGCTGATCGAAGTCCCAGTAACGATAAAAGAGCAGTAGATCACAATCTGATATGATCTACCGCTCTTTTTTTAATCTTCATCTTCGTCGTCAAAATCTTCTTCCGCGTCATCTTCCGGGATCAGATCATCCAGTTCATTGCATCTGCGCTCTGCCAGCGTATAATATAATTCCCGCTTGGTGATGCATTCCGTCACAGTCTGATAAAACGCCTTCGCATCCTCATACTCTTTCAGCCGGTCGAGCTGCAGAGCGATCAGATAGAGAACCGTTCCCAGCGCAAAGCCAGAATATACTTTATCGTTGACCGCATCTTCCATTTCAGATGCCAGATCGGTGCGTCCTTCCGCGATGACCTCATACGCCCACTCATTGTATTGAATAAACGGTTCATCCTCCGTTTCCCGAATGGCCGCCAATAATTCCTTTGCATATGCATAATCTTTGTGATTCAGGAAATAATGATAGTACAGCTCAAACAGCCGCTTCTCCTCCTTCCCGCCGTAATACTCCAGCATCTGATTCAGCTCACTCTTCAGCCGTCCTGTCTCATTCATGGAACGAAGCGCATTGAGCCGATACAGATCACAGGTAAACTCACCGATTCCCTTACGAAGCGAGGGCTGTTCACACATGACCAGGATCTGGTCATACTTCTTGTTCTCGATTGCTTTGTTCAGCTTTGAAAGCCTGATGTATTTCTGCAGAAAATAAAACAATCCCCCGCCGATACACACGATGGCGATCACATAAATCATCAACATATTTGCATCCATAGTATTCCCGCCTTTACATATTAGACATTATATAGAATTCCGACAAAAAAAGCAAACCGGAAATCGTAGATTTCCGGTTTGCCCTAAGCTGCCTTCTGCAGGCAGTTTCTTGATAGTCAGTGAGAGAGTATAAGTCGTCCTGATTACGCCAGGATATCCCAAGGTACCGGAACCAGCGGAGTGTATCCACCAGCCTGATACCAGATACCGAATGCACAACCAACGATACCAATAACGAGCAACAGAACGATCAGCTTGATCGGAGTGAAGCCCTTCTTGATGATCAGGAAGTAGCACATCAGGGTCATCAGTAATGGCAATAACAGAGGCAGGATCTTATTCAGGTAGTCCTGAATAACGATCGTACTTTCACCATTCGGGATAGAGATAGCCAGAGAAGTTCCGCCGCCATAGTTAGCGATCAGAGCACCGATTACGAATACACCCAGGACAGATGCAGCGTGAGTGATCTCATTTGCGTGAGCAGTCATCATCGTTACGGCCTTTGTACCCATGTTGTAAGACCAGTACATCAGACCATAGCGCAGCGCCATTTCAACACCAAACGCGATGATGAAGTACAGGATCGGACCGATCCAGCTGCGGTCCATTGCCATCTGAGCAGTCATACCAGCAACGATCGGAATCAGGGTCATCCAGAACAGGGCATCACCGATACCGCCTAACGGAGCGGCAACAGAGATACGTACGGAACGGATCGTCTGAATGTCCATCTTCTGCTGTTCCATGGACAACACCATACCCATTACGAATGTAACGGCGAATGGGTGCGTGTTCAGGAAGTCCAGGTTGTGTGTCATAGAAGCCGCGAGGTCTTCCTTATTTGTGTGGATCTTCTGCAGACCCGGAAGCATGGACCACAGCCATCCTACGGACTGCATGCGCTCATAGTTGAAGCAAGCCTGCAGCTGGCAGGAACGCCATACCATCTTATTCAGCGTTTTGTTATCCAGTCTCGGAGCAGGAGTTAAATCCTTGTAATGCAGCATATCGTTACTAGATGCCATCACTCATACCTCCTTCTGCGTTTTTAGCAATTGAATTGATTCTGAAGTCCAGCAGCATGAAGGCAATACCTACAAATGCGACCAGAACCAGGGCTGCAGATGCAGTAGCTTCTACGCCGCCGAACAGCTGAACGAGTGCGAAACCAGCCAGCAGCCAGCCCCACATGTCACCAGCCATCATGATCTTCATCAGGATGGAGAAACCGACGAAACGCATCATCGCACCAGCTGCACCAAGACCAGCCATGAACCATGTAGCGCTGTCAGCGAATGCCTGCAGGGAACCAGCAGCTGCAGTACCGCCAGCGTATGCAACGATAGCGATAACAGCGAACAGAGCGCCCAGGATAAGCATATGGATGTTCAGGCAGGCAGTAACTCCTCTCGGGTTAGCCTCTGCAGCTGCCTTGTCAGCCTTTGCATTCAGCGTAGATGCGAAGGTGAATACCAATGTTACAATGTACTGACCGAATGTAGCAAAGATCATGCAGGCACCCAGAGCGGCGTCTACGGTCATGTTCGCCTTAACGGCAAAGATCATGGCTACGATTCCACCAAGTACGGCGTTCGGAGGCTGAGCTCCGCCGATCGGCATGTTACCGACCATCATCAGTTCGTAGGTACCACCGACAACCAGTCCGGTTTCCGGGGAACCAAGGATCAGACCAATGATCGGGCAAGCGATCATCGGACGATAGATTAATTCTGTTAAAGAGAACTGGTCAATGGCAAAGATGAATGTGACAATGGCCAGCAATACAACTTCAACAATACTAAAGCTTCCCATGTTTTTCTCCTTTCACAAGTTAAGCAGGAATAAAAACTTATCCCTTTCTTTTGAGCGCGCTGTTTACTTCCACAGCTTGCTCAGATCTTCAACACCTGTCTGCGGCACACGCTGAATTTCCAACTCTACGCCCAGGTCCTGAAGCTTTTTGAAAGTAGCGACATCGTTGTCATCCACTGCAACAGAAGTAGCGACCTGACGCTTGCCTTCTGCCATGTGCATGTTACCGATGTTGACTTTCTTGATCGGCACGCCGCCTTCAACCAGGCGCAACACATCCTGCGGGTTCTCGCAGATGATGAAGATCTTCTGCTGAGGGCTTGCCTTGCTGATGATCTGACAAGTCTTCTCAATAGAGAAGTAACGTGTCTGTGCATATGACGGAGCGGCCATGTTCATCAGTCCCTGACGGAACTGGTCATTGGCTACTGCATCATTTGCAACCAGCAGCAGGTTTGCACCCAGAACACCACACCACTGTGTAGCGACCTGTCCGTGAATCAGACGTGCGTCAATTCGAGTCAATAAAATATTTGGCATTATTCTCTCTCCCTTCTACCTCGAAATAATGAACCAAACAAGAGGTTTTCTGATCACCTTTCAGACGCCGTGACAAGAAAACCCTTTCATTTGCTCGGTTTCATTCTATGTGAATAGATACTTTTTTTCTTTACACTTTTTAAAAATTGATTTGTACTTTTTAGTAAATTTGCATGATATTTGACACTCTGCGACAAGGATATTCAATTTTTTCCATATTTTTATCAATTTTATCCAGTTTTATAATGGGCATTTTCTCCAATTGCGGACAATTATGTGATTATCTTGTTTTTTTCATTGAACTCCCCTCCTTTATTTTTACAGCCGGCTGTCTCACTTTTTTCTTCAAATTCATCCCTGTTATGCATTATAATAGAATGCATAAGAGAAAACAGTCTGTTACTGTCGGCACTGAATCATTCGAGGTGAATCACATGTTAAATCGAACAACCAGTTTTCTTTTCAGCAAATACGGCGAAGTATTCAGGAATCCGCCTGAATCCGACTCACGTCCGCCCAAGAATTTCAAACTGAATGTTGTCCGCCTTCGCGACAAGCAGATTCATCATTTCATGCATTACGACAAACCAGTCTACCTGCGGGCGCTCAGCGGGATCATCATGCTGATCGTCGCCAAGCGCAATGATCCTTATCATTATGAGCGCTTTGTCATCCACCGGGTCATCAAGCTGCGCCCGGATACACTGTTCAACTGCATTCCGATCTCACAGAACGCAAAATATGAGATCAGTTTTCCCATCGACAGCAAATACGAAGAAGTAAAGATCCCAGACGACCTGCCGATCGTCTATGAACGGCTGATCCCCAAGATCAATATTCAGGAGATCCTGAGCTGTTATTATCAAGTGCGCAATGCCAATTACAGCTTTCCTGGCGAAAAGCACAACTATTATGAGCTGACCTATATCGATAATGGCTCGCTGACGACCACGGTAGACGGAGAAGAATACGAGTTGAACAAACTGGATCTGATCATCTACGGTCCCGGCCAATTTCACACCCAGAGCACTGGACCGTCCAACTCCTGCAGCTATCTGACGGTCATGTTCGAAATGGACTGCGAGAATCCTTATTTGTTGACCAATCGCGTATACCAGGCGCATAAGGAGATCTACGCGGCGCTGAACAACTTTATCAAAGTGAGCAACCTGGAGCATATGTATGATGATGAGCTGATGCTGTGTTACCTTAAGGAGATCATCGTGCTCATCCTGCAGTTCGACTTCAACGAGGATACGCCTGTGACCAGTTCGCCTATGCAGGAGCGTTTTGAAAGCGAACTGCTCAACGAGATCGTGCAATACATCAACGCGCATATCTATGAACAGTTTACGATCGAGGAGATCTGCCATCAGTTTTCCATATCGCGCTCTTCCCTGCAGACATTGTTCAAGAACAATCTGAAGACAGCGCCTAAGCAATACATCAGCAACCTCAAGCTGAACAAAGGTAAGCTGCTCATCAAGGAGAGCACGCATACGATATCGGAAATTTCCAGTATGCTCGGCTTTACCTCCGTGCACTATTTTTCGCGTAAGTTCAAGCAGGAATTCGGCATCACCCCTTCGGATTATGCCAAATCCATCTACCAATGATCAAACACAGCGCTGCCTTTATCCGGGCTGCGCTTTTTTACAAAACATTTAGGGATACGCTTTTCCCTTCCGTATAGGGCAGATGAAGAGACAGGGCAGCGAGATGGACGCTGAACACAGGCGAATCGTCTGCATCGGCTCTTTGCAAGCGCTGATTTTATGCGATAATAAAAGAAAGGATGGGACATGAATACTTCTGTAGCCCGAACGATCGAGATCAATACCGATCATATCGCCTATGACGCAT
>ERZ827423.1008-NODE-1008-length-30553-cov-51.674044_pt1 | contig 30553 bp, 29 predicted proteins | sample MGYA00519775_ERZ827423 | MGnify/ENA primary metagenome ERZ827423 (study PRJEB31778, sample SAMEA3449296) | human gut metagenome | biome: human gut; feature: human-associated habitat; material: faeces | place: United Kingdom | collected 2010/2012 ... | reverse complement strand
CCGAGATGTGCATGCCCGGCGATAACGTCGACATGAAGGTCGAGCTGATCACCCCCATCGCTATCGAGAACGGTCTGCGTTTCGCTATCCGTGAGGGTGGCCGTACCGTCGGTTCCGGCGTCGTCATCGCCATCGAGGAGTAATTTCCCGCCGAGGGTCACGGATCAGATGATCTAAAGAAGAGAGACACGCGCAAGCGTGTCTCTCTCTTTTTGCATCTGGGACGCAGGAAGCCTGCTTTGGACGGGGAGGCTTGCGCCGGCCGCAGCATCTGCATTTCGCGCATCGTATCCGCGTTGTGTACCCCGCCCACGTTTGCGCCGTGCCGCCCCGCGTCCGCTGGGAAGTACCTACTTCTCAGGGAAGGTCAGCCCGGTCTGGAAGCCGTTTTCACCGGTGGCGATGATGTCGCCGCCCACCAGCCGGTCTCCACAGGTGAACAGATTCACCTGCACCCCGTCCGGTACATCAGGGTAGTTGGTAACAGTGTAGGTGAAGCGGCGCACTACCTGACCGGCACAGTCAGCCATGGGCATGCCCTGCTGTGTCTGGAGCTTCAGGTAGTCGCCCCATTGCGCCTTCAGGTCCTCCGGCAGCTGGAGGTCCATGGTGGCCACCGGCTCCGGCAGCACCTGCCAGCCCAGACTTTCCAGATAGGCTACCCGCTGCTCGTTGGTGGCAAGCGTCACCGCTTCACGGGGCGCGGCGCTGCGGAAGCAGCCGGCCAGCAGCAGGGCCATGCCGGTGACAAGTACCAGTGCCGCCGCGGCCAGCAGAATTTTTCGGCGTGTAAAGCGCATATGAATGACGTACAAGCTCATCACCTCTCGCTAATTTATATTGGCGATTGGGCACGGATATGATATAATCGGAAAAATGACCACAGGAGGGCGGCATGGAACGTTTGGACAAGGTGCTGGCGGCTACGGGCCGCTGGTCGCGGCGGGAGGTCAAGCAGCTGGTGCGGCAGGGGCAGGTGCGGGTCAACGGCGCCGCCGCGACCTCCGCCGAGGAGAAGGTAGAGCCGGAGACAGCGGTCATTACCGTAGGCGGCGAGCCGGTGCGGCTGCAAAAATATACCTACGTGATGCTGCACAAGCCTGCCGGCGTGCTGACCGCCACCGAGGACAGCCGGCAGCGGACGGTGCTGGATCTGCTTCCGCCGGAGCTGCGAAAACGGGGACTGTCGCCGGTAGGGCGGCTGGACAAGGACACGGAGGGCCTGCTGCTCCTGACGGACGATGGAGAGCTGGCCCACCGACTGCTGAGCCCCAAATACCACGTAGACAAACGCTATTTCGCCCGCGTGGATGGCCCGCTGGATCAGGCGGATGTGGACGCCTTTGCCGCGGGGATGACCCTGGGCGATGGACTGATGTGCCTGCCGGCGGGACTGGAGCCGCTGGCGGAGGGGACGTGCATTGTGACCCTGCGGGAGGGCAAGTTCCACCAGGTGAAGCGGATGCTGGCGGCCAGGGGCGCACCGGTGCTGTACCTGAAGCGGCTGTCTATGGGGCCGCTGACGCTGGATGCGGAGCTGCCCATCGGAGGTTGGAGAGAACTGACGGCGGAGGAGACGGCATCACTGCGGTGTACCGCCGGATTGTGATTTTTTAGACAGAACTGTAAAAATATCGATAGATATTTTGTTAAAAAGAGAAAAAAACACTTGCAAAATCGTCACTATGACGATATAATATGGGCATCGGCTTGACAGATTGCACAAAATACCTACGCGAGGCTCGCAGGAGGAGTCGTTATGTCGGGAAGAATTTTTCAGAATGTTGTATTGCAGTTCAAGGAGACGACGGACCGCACCATCGGCGTCCTTGACGCGGAGGGTACCGTTATTGCATGCAGCGAACTGACGGGCATCGGCAAAAAGTGGACCAAATACGTGGAGCCCATCGCCGCCGCCGAGGGCGCCTGCATCACGCTGGAGGGCCGGACGTTCAAGGCACTGCCCAGCTGGAGCAGTCACTTTGACTACGCGGTGTTTGCCAGCGGCGACGACAGCATGAGCCGGACGGTATGTTCCATGGCGGCGGTGTCCCTGAACGCGGCCAAGAGCTATTATGAGGAGAAGCACGACAAGGGTTCCTTCATCAAGAACATCATCTCCGACAATATTCTGATCAGTGATATTTACATGCGGGCCAAGGAGCTGCACGTGGCGGCGGAGACGGCCCGTGGCGTCTTCGTGGTCCGACCGGTGGACGAGCGATTGGAGACGGTGCCTGTGGACGTGATCCAGGGCCTGTACCCGGACCGCCAGAACGATTTCGTCATCAGTGTGGGCGAGCAGGATGTGGCCCTGATCCACCAGATGGACGAGAACGCCACCGCCAAGGATCTGGAGGCCGTGGCCCAGCGCATTGAGGAGGCTCTGCGCATCGACGGCGAGAGCTGCGTCTTTGTGGGCATCGGCACGCTGGCTCTGCACCTGCGGGACCTGGCCAAGAGCTATAAGGAAGCCCAGATCGCCATCGAGGTGGGCAAGGTGTTCGACACCGAACGCTACGTCATCAACTACGAGAATCTGGGCATCGGCCGCCTGATCTACCAGCTGCCCACCACCCTGTGCGAGATGTTCCTGCAGGAGGTGTTCAAGAAGAACCCCATCGACGCGCTGGATCAGGAGACGCTGTTCACCATTTACAAGTTCTTCGAGAACAACCTGAACGTGTCTGAGACGGCGCGGAAGCTGTTCGTCCACCGCAACACCCTGGTGTACCGTCTGGAGAAGATCAAGAAGCTGACGGGTCTGGATCTGCGGGAATTCGACGATGCCATCACCTTCAAGGTGGCGCTGATGGTCAAGAAGTACCTGACCAGCCGCGGCATTGACGCGTAACGCCAATAAGTTTACATAAAAAACAGCACCTGCGGGCCCCGCAGGTGCTGTTTTTTCACCGGAAATATCCCCCGCGGGAACCCACGGACAGGGAAACGCGTCGAAAAAGCGGTGGGGGAATTTAAGGAAATATTCATATCTTTCCTGTTGCCATTTTGTAACCATTTATATATAATGAAAGAAGCTCGAAACAAGCCACAAGATGTTGCATTTTGACGAACAGGAGCAGAGTTATGATCCGTTTGATAGACGCTGAAAAAATATATGACAACGGGACACATGCCCTGAACGGCGTGTCCTTCACCGTGGACGATGGGGAGTTCGCGTTCCTCGTGGGGCCCTCCGGCTCCGGCAAGTCCACCATCATCAAGCTGCTGACCGGTGAGGTGGTGCCCACCTCGGGCCGCGTGATGGTCAACGGCTTTTCCATGAGCCGCATCTCCGAGCGGCAGATCCCCTACATGCGCCGGACTATCGGCGTGATCTTCCAGGATTTCCGTCTCATCGCCAACAAGACGGTGTACGACAATCTGGCGCTGGCCATGCGGGCCGTGGGCGCATCGCCCAAAGCCCTGCGGGAGCGCATTCCCTACGTGCTGGAGCTGGTAGGTCTGGCGGACAAGGAGAACCGCTATCCCGACGAGCTGTCCGGCGGCGAGCAGCAGCGCGTGGCCATCGCCCGGGCGCTGGTGAACAACCCCAGCACCATTGTGGCCGACGAGCCCACCGGCAATCTGGACCCCGCCCGCTCACTGGAGATCATGACCCTGCTGGAACGCATCAACGCGCTGGGTACCACCGTCATCGTGGTGACCCACGAGCGAGGGCTGGTGAACCGCTTCAACAAGCGGATCATCCTGCTCCATGAGGGCCGCGTTATCGGCGATGGTATGGGAAGCTATGAGGTGTAAGGCATGAAATATAATTTTCGATTTTTCATCAAGGAGGGCGCGGGGAACATGTTTTCCCACGGGTTCATGTCCTTTGCCGCCATCGGCATCAGTGTGGCCTGTCTCCTCATTATGGGCACCTTTACACTGGTGGCCTACAACGCCAACGAGAATCTATCGGATCTCCAGCAGGAGAACGCGGTGGTGGCCTTTGTGGACGACTCCCTGACGGAGACACAGGCCCGGGACCTGCAAGCCCAGCTGGAAAAGGTGGACAACGTGGCGGACTGCACGTTCATGTCGCGGGATGAGGCCAAGGAGAACTATATCGAGAAGTACGACGGCGACGAGCTGTACGGCGACCTGCCGGCAGATGTGTTCCGGCACCGATATGTTATCCATGTCACCGACCCGGATCGCATCATGGAGACCAAGACAGCGGTGGAGCAGGTGACGGGCATCGCCAAGGCCCGCGCCGATCAGGCGGTGGCCGAGGGCTTCACCACGGCCCGCAACGTGGCGAGCATCATCAGCATCGCCCTCATCGCCATTCTGCTGCTGGTGTCGGTGTTCATCATCTCCAACACCATTAAGCTGACCACATTCGACCGGCGTGACGAGATCGCCATCATGAAGATGGTGGGCGCCACCAACGGGTTCATCCGCTGGCCCTTCGTGTTCGAGGGGCTGCTGCTGGGCCTGTTCAGCGCCGTCATCGCCTTCGGCCTTCAGTGGCTGCTGTATACCGCCGTGGCCCGGGGCATCGGCACCTCCGACAGCCTGCAGATCCTGACGGTGATCCCCTTTGAGCAGATATGGCAGCCGGTGGCGCTGGTATTCCTGGGCGCGGGCATCCTGGTGGGCGTGGGCGGCAGCCTGACAGCCATCCGACGGTTCCTGCGGGTCTGATGAACGGAGGGAGAGCTATGAAAAAAGGAAAACGCCTTCTGTGCGGCGCGCTGGCCCTGCTGCTGGTGCTGTCGCTGACGGCGGTGGGTACCGTGCAGCGGGCTTATGCCACCAAGAGCGAGGAGGATCAGGCCGCCGAGGAGCAGAAGAAGGCGGAGGAAGCGGCCCAGCGTCAGGCCGAGATGGACGAGCTGGAGCGGAAGAAGCAGGAGAAGAAGGATCGTATCGCCGAGCTCCAGAAGCAGATCGCCGACGCCAAGTCCAAGAAAGAGGACGTCATGGGCACCAAGACCCTCCTGGACCAGCGGAATCAGCTGCTGATGGAGGAGATCGATGACACCAAGGCTCAGATCGACCTGTACGCGGAGCAGATCCAGGTCTATCAGGAGATGGAGGAGGAGCAGTACGCCCTCTTCTGCCAGCAGGTGCGCAGCGAGGAGGAGCGGGGCAGCCTGTCCTACTGGTCGGTGCTGTTCAAGGCCACCAGCATCTCCGACCTGCTGAGCCGACTGGAATTTGTCAACGAGGTGGCGGAGTACGACCGCAGCCTGATGGAAGCCATCCGCCAGACCCGTGAGAACATCAAGACGGAGAAGGCCGCCATGGAGGAGCAGGAGCAGCTGCTGGCCCAGCAGCAGGATGAGCTGCAGAAGAAGGTGGACGAGGCCGCGGCGCTGATCGCCGAGTATGCCGCCACCCAGAAGGGCTACGAGGAGCTGGCCGCCGCCGAGGAGAAGGAGGCCCAGGAGATCGAGGCCCAGATCAAAAAGCTGCTGGAGACGTCGGACGTGACCCCCAGCCCCGGCGGCTTCATCTGGCCCGTTACCACCAGTAAGATCATTACGTCCCCCATGGGCGGACGTGTGTCCCCCGGCGGCATCGGCAGCACCAACCACCGCGGCGTGGACATCGGCGGCGTGGGCACCACCAGCGCGGCTCTGGCCACCAAGAGCGGCAAGGTCATCATCGCCAAGACCGTGGTGTACGGCTCCTACGGCGGCAGCGGCTATGGCAACTACGTAGTGCTGGACCACGGCGGCGGCTACACCACGCTGTACGCCCACCTCAGCTCCGTGTCCGTCAGCGTGGGCGACATGGTGACGCAGGGCGATACGGTGGGCATCACCGGCTCCACCGGCAACTCCACCGGCCCCCATCTGCACTACGAGGTGATGATCAACGGCGTCAACCAGAACCCGCTGGACTACCTGCCCGGGTACATCGCCCGCTGGTAAGAAAGACATATGCAAAAACTCTGCATCATACCATGATGCAGAGTTTTTTGCGTGGAGGCGGGATATGTACGGCTATATCCGGCAGGGACGGCGCACGGCGCTGACGCGGGAGACCATCGGCGGCGTGCCGTTCTGGGTGCTGACGGCGGGGCAGGGCCGGCTGCGGCGCCGGGGTGTCCGCCGCCTGCTGCGGCGGATGGCGCGGTGCGGCGTGAAAACGGCGGTATTCGAGGATGATGCGTGGCAGGCCGCGGCGGCAAAATACGGCATCCGGCCGCCGCCGGTGCAGGCCCTGCGGCTTTGCAAGCTGGGGGAGCTGCTGGACTGCGTATGCCCCCGGGGCTTGCGGGGCCAGGCGGTGCGATTGCACACAGGGGAGGACGGCGCGGCGGCCCGGCGCGCCGCGCAGGTGCTGGCCCGGCGGGCGCGGTACGTGGCGCTGGAGCCCTCCGGCCAGACGGGACTAGAGCGATGGCTGCTGGCGCAGTACGGTCTGGCGGCAGGGTGCTGCGGCCATACGCCGGCGGTGACGGTGCATCTGGGCCCCGCACCGGAGAAGCAGGACGCGGCAGTGTACCTGGGACCGGACTGCGCCGCGCGCCAGCAGGTGACTTACGCGGCGCCGGGGCTGGGACCGTGGCCGGTGACGGAGCAGCTGCTGGCGGCACTGACCGCAGCGGAGCAATGGGAGCCATCAGAAATTCATGTGGTTTCGGTGACTTCCCGCGCTTGACAGGCGGGGGGAAACTTACTATAATGCAACGTGATATATTGTGCGTATTTTGTCTGTAAAGGGGCATCTTACCAATAGAAAGGAATGTGCAGCATGGCAAAAGAATTCAAAATGAGTCAGGCCCGCTACGACGAGCTGAAGCAGGAGCTGGATTACAGCAAGACTACCCGCGCCGATGAGGTGGCGGAGCTCATCAAGGAGGCCCGCGGCTTCGGCGATCTCAGCGAGAACAGCGAGTATGACGAGGCGAAAAACGAGCAGGGCAAGCTGTATTCCCGCATCGCGGAGCTGGAGGACATTCTGCTGCACGCGGTGATCGTGGATGAGACGGAGGAGTCCGACAAGATCACCATCGGCAGTGTCGTTACCGTGACGGAGCTGGCCGGCGGCAAGCAGCTGCCGGTGTACCGCATCGTGGGCTCCCAGGAGGCGGACGTCATGTCCCGCGCCGTCAGCGAGGACTCCCCCTTCGGCAAGGCCCTGATGGGCCACAAGGCCGGCGAGGAGGTAGCGGTAGAGGCGCCCCGCGGCGTGATCCGCTACCGCATCGACAAGATCGAACGCTGAACGCAGGGCGCACAGTGCGTCCGCATTGGCAATATACAAAGGAGGGCTGCAAAATGGCAGACGAAACCAACCGCAACGAGGCACAGCAGCAGGACCTGGGTGAACTGCTGCGCATCCGCCGTGAGAAGCTCAAGGCCCTGCAGGATGAGGGCCGCGACCCCTTCCAGATCACAAAATTCGACGTGACGCACCACACCCAGGACATCAAAGACAACTTCGACGCCATGGAGGGCGCCGAGGTATCCGTGGCCGGCCGCCTCATGAGCAAGCGCGGCATGGGCAAGGTATCCTTCTGCGATCTGCAGGATAAGACCGGCCGCATCCAGATCTACGCCCGCAAGGACGAGATGGATGAGGACAACTATAACCGCTTCAAGAAATACGACATCGGCGATATTGTGGGCGTCAAGGGCGAGGTGTTCCGCACCCAGCGGGGCGAGATGTCCGTCCGCGCCAGGGAGATCACGCTGCTGAGCAAGTCTCTGCGCCCCCTGCCCGAGAAGTTCCACGGCCTTACCGACAAGGAGATACGCTACCGTCAGCGGTACGTGGACCTTATCATGAACCCCGAGAGCAAGCGTAACTTCGAGATCCGCAGCAAGTTCGTGGCCTATCTGCGCCGCTATCTGGATGGTCTGGGCTTCATGGAGGTGGAGACGCCGGTGCTGAGCCCCATCGCCGGCGGCGCCAACGCCCGTCCCTTCATCACGCACCACAACGCCCAGGACATCGACATGTACATGCGCATCGCCACGGAGCTGCACCTGAAGCGCCTGATCGTGGGCGGCATGGAGCGCGTCTATGAGGTGGGCCGCATCTTCCGCAACGAGGGCATGGACACCAAGCATAATCCGGAGTTCACCACCTGCGAGCTGTATCAGGCATTCACCAATCTGGACGGCATGATGGACATTCTGGAGGGCATCCTCTCCGGCGCGGCCAAGGAGATTCTGGGCACCTACCATGTCCAGTGGCTGGGCCACGAGATCGACCTGACCCCCAGCTGGCAGCGCGTGACCATGGCGGACGCCGTGAAGAACGTCACCGGCGCCGACTTCATGGCCTGTGTCGGCGACGCCGACAAGGGCGTGGAGCTGGCCAAGAGCGTGGGCGTGGACATGGACGGCGTGCCCCATACCTGGGGCAACGCGCTGTACGAGACCTTTGACCAGAAGGTGGAGGAGACGTTGATCCAGCCCACCTTCATCACCATGTACCCCGTGGAGGTCAGCCCGCTGGCCAAGCGCAGCCCCGAGCAGCCCGCCCTCACCGAGCGGTACGAGATGTTCATCTGCGGCTGCGAGATGGGCAACGCCTTCTCCGAGCTGAACGACCCCATCGACCAGTACGAGCGCTTCAAGGCGCAGGCCGAAAAGCGCGCCAACGGCGACGAGGAAGCCGACATGATGGACGAGGACTTCGTCATGGCGCTGGAGTACGGCATGCCGCCCACCGGCGGTTTGGGCTTCGGCATCGACCGCTGCAGCATGATGCTGTGCGGCACGGATTCCATCCGCGATGTCATCCTGTTCCCCACCATGAAGCCGTTGGACAAGTAAATACGCAAAACAGGCGGCCCAAAATGGGCCGCCTGTTTTTCTCTTTTTCCACGGAAACTCTTGCCAGAGGGGGCGGCGGAATAGTATAATGCTTCTAACCGCGCCGTCAGAGCGTATCATAGAGCAGAAGGCGCGGAGACAAGGGGGCTATTGTCATGTATACCATTCAAGACCTGTTCGACCTGTCCCATACCCGTGCAGCGGCGTATCTGGCGGGCTTCACCTATCCCTGGGAGGCGCTGGCCGGCATCGGTGACCTGATCCGGCAGCTGGGGCCCACACTGGAGCCGGACTTTGCGCAGCGTGCGCCGGAGGTTTGGGTACACAAGACCGCCGTGGTGGCGCCCACCGCCTATCTGGGCGCACCCTGCATCATCGGCGCAGGCACGGAGGTGCGCCACGGCGCGTTCATCCGCGGCAGCGCCCTGGTGGGCGACAACTGCGTGGTGGGCAACTCCGTGGAGCTGAAGAACGTCATCCTGTTCGACGGCGTGCAGACGCCTCACTACAACTATGTGGGCGACAGCATCCTGGGCTATAAGGCCCATATGGGCGCGGGCTCCATCACCTCCAACGTCAAGTCTGACAAGACGCTGGTGGTGGTTCGCTGCGGCGCAGAGCGTGCGGAGACGGGACGCAAGAAGGTGGGCGCCATGCTGGGCGACCATGTGGAGATCGGCTGCAACAGCGTGCTGAACCCCGGCACGGTGGTGGGCCGGAGCAGCCGTGTCTACCCGTTGTCCTCCGTGCGGGGGACGGTACCGGCGGACAGCATCTATAAGCGCGGCGGCGATATTGCCGCCCAGCGGGAGGAGTAAGGAGCAACTATGGGGAGATATTTCGGAACAGACGGCTTCCGTGGTGAGGCCAATGTGGACCTGACGGCGGACCACGCCTATCAGGTGGGACGTTTTCTGGGCTGGTATTACGGTGAGACCAAGCGCCGCAGCGGCGACACCACGCCGGTGCGGGTGGTTATCGGCAAGGACACCCGCCGCAGCAGCTACATGTTTGAGTACGCGCTGGCCTCGGGATTGGTGGCCTCCGGCGCGGATGCCTATCTGCTGCATGTGACCACCACGCCCTCCGTGTCCTTTGTGGCGCGGACGGACGGGTTCGACTGCGGCATCATGATCTCCGCCAGCCACAACCCCTACTACGACAACGGCATCAAGCTCATCAGCGGCAGCGGCGAGAAGATGGACGAGGGCACCATCGCCTTCATCGAGGACTATCTGGACGGCAAGCTGGAGGTGTTCGGCCAGCGCTGGCAGCAGATCCCTCTGGCCCGGCGGGACCACATCGGCCGCACGGTGGACTATGTGGCGGGCCGCAACCGCTACGTGGGCTACCTCATCTCTCTGGGGCTGTTCTCCTTTAAGGGCAAGCGCGTGGGATTGGACTGCGCCAACGGCAGCGCCTGGACCATTGCCAAGAGCGTCTTTGACGCACTGGGTGCCAAGACCTACGTCATGGGCGATGAGCCCGACGGCTTCAACATCAACAACGGCGTGGGCTCCACCCATATCGAAGCCCTGCGCCGCTTTGTGCTGGCCAACGAGCTGGATGTGGGCTTCGCCTACGATGGCGATGCCGACCGCTGCCTTGCCGTGGATGAGCAGGGCGGCATCATCACCGGCGACCATATCCTCTACGTCTGCGGGCGGCACCTGAAGCAGCAGGGTGAGCTGCCCCGCAACACGGTGGTGACCACCATCATGTCCAACTTCGGCCTGTACCGCGCCTTCGACCGCGAGGGGATTTCCTACGCCAAGACCGCCGTGGGCGATAAGTACGTCTACGAGTACATGGCCAGGAACGGCTGCGCTCTGGGCGGCGAGCAGTCGGGCCACATTATCTTCTCCAAGTACGCCTCCACCGGCGACGGCGTGCTCACCAGCCTGAAGCTGATGGAGGTGATGCTGGAGCAGAAGAAGCCCCTCAGCAAGCTGACCGAGGGTCTCACCATCTATCCCCAGGTGCTGGAGAACGTCCGTGTCCAGGACAAAAAGACGGCGCGGGAGGACCCCGATGTGCAGGCCGCGGTGGATGCCGTGGCTGCGGAGCTGGGGGACACCGGCCGCGTGCTGGTGCGGGAATCCGGCACAGAGCCGGTGCTGCGGGTCATGGTGGAAGCGCCGGAGGACGCTATCTGCCGCCAGTGCGTGGACCGCGTGGTGGACGTGATCCGGCGGAACGGCCACTGCGTGTAACCGGAAAACCATAAAAATCAGACAAAAATCAGGGAGCGCCCACCGGCGTTCCCTGATTTTATGTTGACAACGGGAAAACACACCTATATTATAAAGAATATTCGGGCACACCGCCTTACCGGCGGCGCGCCAAAATGGGGAGGGCGTATGGAGCGCATCACCAGTCGTAAAAATCCGCTGCTGGAGCATATGCGCCGGCTGGACAGCGCTGCCTTCCGGCGGCAGCAGGGGGAGTTCCTCTGCGACAGTCCCAAGCTGGTGGAGGAAGCCCTGCGCCACGGGGCGCGGGTGCTGGCCGTGGCCGTCAGCGACGGCGTAAAGCCGCCGGAGGGGCTGGATGCGTCAGTGCGGTGCGCGGCCGTGCCGCCGGATGTGATGGCCTCCATCTCGCCCATGCGCACGCCCCAGGGCATGCTGGCGGTGTGCCGCCTGCCGGACACCGCCCTGCCGGAGATGCTGCCGGGCAGCCGCTACGTGGTGCTGGACGGCGTACAGGACCCGGGCAACGTGGGCACGGTGCTGCGGACGGCGGACGCCTTCGGCTGCGACGGCGTGCTGCTGCTCACCGGCTGCGCCGATCCGTACAGCGTCAAGACGCTGCGCTCGTCCATGGGCGCGGTGTTCCGCATGCCGGTGTGGTGTACCGACGCCGCGGCCATGCGGCAGCGGCTCACCGCGGCGGGGCTGCCGCTGTACGGCGCGGCCCTGCGGGACGATACCGAGGACGTGCGGGCGCTGGACCTGCGCCGCTGCGCCATCGCCATCGGCAGCGAGGGCAGGGGATTGACGGAGCAGGTGCTGGCCATGTGCGACAAAACGGTACGTATCCCCATGCAGGCGCACTGCGAGTCGCTGAACGCGGCCATGGCGGCGGCGGTGCTGCTGTGGGAGGCCTATCGCTGAAAAAGGGAGATGAGGGGGATGGCGGCGCTGAAATACTGGCTGTGGCTGACCACGGCGCCGGCGCTGAGCAATCGGGCGAAGCTGCTGCTGTTGGAGCATTTTTCCTCGCCCGAGGACGTATACTATGCCCAGCCGGACCAGCTGTGTCTGGTGGAGGGCATTACCAGACAGCAGGCGGAGAGCCTGTCGGACAAATCGCTGGCCCGCGCCGAAAAGGTGCTGGCCGACTGCGCCCGGGACGGGCAATTCATCGTCACCATGGACGACGCGGCCTATCCCGCCCGTCTGCGGGACATGTACGACCCGCCGGTGCTGCTGTACGGCAAGGGCTCCATGCCGCTTTTCGATGAGGAGGCCGCCGTGGCGGTGGTGGGCACGCGGAAGTGCTCGCCCTACGGCACCCGTGCCGCCTCCCAGCTGGGCTATGAGCTGGCACGGCAGGGTGGTCTGGTGATCTCGGGCCTTGCCAAAGGCATCGACGGCGCGGCCCATCAGGGCGCGCTGCGGGCCGGTGGGTTCACTGCGGCGGTATTGGGCGGCGGAGCGGACGTGGTCTATCCGCCGGAGAACCGCCGTCTCTACGAGGACATCGCCGCCACCGGCGTACTGTTGTCGGAGTACCCGCCGGGCACGGAGCCGCGCGGCGGCCACTTTCCCGTGCGCAACCGCATCATCAGCGGCCTGAGTCTGGCGGTGGTCGTGGTGGAAGCGCCGGAGAAAAGCGGCGCGCTTATCACTGCCAATACCGCGCTGGAGCAGGGCAGGGACGTGTTCGCCGTCCCGGGCCCCATCAATGCCGCCTCCAGCCGCGGCTGCAACCAGCTGATCCGCGACGGCGCGGGGCTGGTCATGGAGGCGTGGGACGTGCTGGGCACGTACCAGCAGCGCTTCCCCCAGAAGCTGCGCCCCATCCGTGCGGTGCTGCCGGAGACGCCCGGAAGCGCGGAGGCGGAGCCTGCGTCCGCATCGGCGCAGCCGGTGCGGCAGCCGGAAAAGGCGCCGGCGCTGCCTATATTGAACATGGCCAGGGAGGGCGCGGCGCTGACTGACGACCAGCAGCGCATCCTGCGCATGCTGCCTACGGACCGCCCGCTGCTGGCGGACGAGGCCGCCGTGGCCACAGACCTGCCGGTGCGGCGGGTGCTGTCGGCCCTGACCATGCTGGAGATCGACGGATATGTCTGCCGTCAGGGAGCAGGGAGCTTCCTGCGGACAGTGGAACTCAAGGAGGAGTAAATCAAGTTATGGCAAAAGCAAAGAATCTGGTGATCGTGGAGTCCCCCGCCAAAGCCAAGACCATCGGCAAGTATCTGGGCCCCGATTATCAGGTGAAGGCCAGTATGGGCCACCTGCGGGACCTGCCCAAGAGCACGCTGGGCGTGGACGTGGACGGGGATTTCACCCCCAATTACCGGCCCATCAAGGGCAAAGAGGATATCATCAAGGAGCTCAAGACTGCGGCAAAGGGGAGCCAGACCGTCTACCTCGCCACCGACCCGGACCGCGAGGGCGAGGCCATCAGCTGGCATCTGAAGCATCTTCTGGACCTGCCGGACGAGAAGGCGCGGCGGGTCACGTTCAATGAGATCACCAAAAAGGTGGTGACGGACAGCATCCGCCACCCCCGCGACATCGATCAGGATCTGGTGGACGCCCAGCAGGCCCGCCGCGTGCTGGACCGCATCGTAGGCTACCAGCTGTCGCCGCTGCTGTGGAAGAAGATCCGCCGCGGCCTGTCGGCAGGCCGTGTCCAGTCCGTGGCCATGCGTCTGGTGGCCCAGCGGGAAAAGGAGATCGCGGATTTCGTACCTCAGGAGTATTGGACGCTGGACGCCAGCCTGAAAAACCACGCCGGCGCCCTGTTCACCGCCCACTACTACGGCAAGGACGGCAAGAAATACGAGCCCGCCAGTCAGGCCGATACCCAGACGGTGATGGACGAGCTGAAGAGCCTGCCCTTTGCGGTGAAGTCCGTAAAGCGGGCGGACAAGCAGCGCTCTCCCGCGCCGCCGTTCACCACCTCTACTTTACAGCAGGAGGCGTCACGCAAGCTGAACATGACCCCCCGCCGCACCATGGCCATCGCCCAGCAGCTGTACGAGGGCGTGGATATCACCGGCGAGGGCACCGTGGGCCTCATCACCTACATGCGTACCGACTCCCTCCGCATCTCTGCGGAGGCCCAGACCCAAGCCAGGGATGTCATCTGCTCCCGCTACGGCCAGAGCTATTACCCCGCATCCCCCCGCGTCTATAAGACCAAGGCCGGAGCGCAGGACGCCCACGAGGCCATCCGCCCCTCCGATCCGTCCCTGACGCCGGAGCAGGTAAAGGGCGACCTCACCGGCGAGCAGTACCGGCTGTACCGCCTGATCTGGAGCCGCTTCCTGTCCAGCCAGATGGCCAATGCCGTCTACGACAGCATCAGCGTGGAGATCGGCGCGGGCGCTCACAGCTTCCGCTGCTCCGCCAGCAACCTGAAGTTCGCCGGCTACACCGCCGTGTACGAGGAGAGCCGCGACGACGAGAAGGAGGAGAAGGAGTCCCCGCTGCCGGAGCTGGCCGAGGGCGAGACCGTGACGCTGGAGAGCTTCGCGCCGTCCCAGCATTTCACCCAGCCTCCCGCGCGGTACACTGACGCCACCCTCATCCGTACCATGGAGGAAAACGGCATTGGCCGTCCCTCCACCTACGCCCCCACCGTGTCCACCATTCTGGACCGTGAGTACGTCATCAAGGAGGGCAAATACCTGCGCATCACCCCGCTGGGGCAGGTGGTCAACGACCTGATGTGCCAGCGCTTCCCCGATATCGTGGACGTGAAGTTCACAGCCCGCATGGAGAAAAAGCTGGATGATGTGGAGTCCGGCGATGTCCGGTGGAAGGACCTGATCCGCCAGTTCTACGTACCGTTCCACGAGAATCTGGAAAAGGTGGAAAAGGACATGGAGGGCGTGTACCTGAAGGTGCCCGACGAGGTGACGGAGGAGAAGTGCGACCTGTGCGGCCGCAACATGGTCATCAAGTCCGGGCGTTTTGGCCGGTTTCTGGCCTGCCCCGGCTATCCGGAGTGCAAGTTCACCAAGCCGCTGGTGGTGGAGATGCCCGGCCGCTGCCCCAAGTGCGGCGGACGCATCCTGAAAAAGACCAGCCGCAACGGCTACACCTACTACGGCTGCGACAAGTTCCCCACCTGCGACTTTATGACGTGGGACGTGCCGGTGAAGGACGACTGCCCCGTCTGCGGACAGACCATGTTCAAAAAGGCGGGCCGCGGCTTCAATAAGCCCTTCTGCGCCAATCCCGCGTGCAGCAACTTCCTGCCGGAGGATAAGCGCGGCTATCGCCGCCGCAAGCCCGCCGAGGACGGCGAAAACGCCGCCGAGAAGCCGGCGGAAGGCGCTCAGCCCACCGAGACGGCCGCCGAGAAGCCTGCCAAGGCGGCGGCCAAGACCACGAGGGCGGCCAAGACCACCAAGACCACCAGAACTGCGGCGGCCAAAAAGCCTGCCGCGAAGAAGCCCGCCGCAAAAAAAACGGCGGCTAAGACCACCGCCGCCAAAAAGACCACAAAGAAGGCTGCGGAGAAAACGGAGTAAAACATGAACCATGTGACCGTCATCGGCGCGGGACTGGCCGGCTCCGAGTGCGCGTGGCAGCTGGCCCAGCGGGGCGTGGCTGTGACGCTGCGGGAGATGAAGCCGGAGAAAAGGACCCCCGCCCATGTCACCGATTATTTCGCGGAGCTGTGCTGCTCCAACTCCCTGCGCGGCGCAGGGCTGGAAAACGCCGTGGGCCTCCTGAAGGAGGAGCTGCGGCGGCTGCACAGCCTCATCATGCGCTGCGCCGACGCCACGGCGGTGCCTGCCGGCGGTGCGCTGGCGGTGGACCGCGAGGGCTTCGCCCGCAAAGTCACCGAGGCCGTGCTGAGCCATCCCAATATCACCATGATCCCCGGCGAGGTCACGTCCATCCCGGAGGGGGACGTGGTCATCGCCTCCGGCCCCCTGACCTCCGACCCGCTGGCGGATGCCATCGCCGCCAGACTGGGCGGCGGCAATACCCTGAACTTTTTCGACGCCGCCGCGCCGCTGGTGTCCTACGACAGCGTGGACATGAACAGCGCCTATTTCGCCAGCCGCTACGACAAGGGCACGCCGGACTACATCAACTGCCCCATGACAAGGGAGGAGTATCTGGCCTTCTGGCAGGCTCTGACCACCGCTCAGGAGGCGGAGGTCCACGGCTTCGAGGATAAGAACGTGTTCGAGGGCTGTATGCCCGTGGAGGTCATGGCGCGGCGGGGCGAGGACACCCTGCGCTTCGGTCCGCTGAAGCCCCGGGGGCTCATCGACCCCAGGACCGGGAAAGAGCCCTACGCCGTGGTGCAGCTCCGCCGTGACAACGCCGATGGCAGCATCTACAATCTGGTGGGCTTCCAGACCCACCTGAAATGGCCGGAGCAGCGGCGGGTGTTCACCATGATCCCCGCGCTCCGCGCCGCCCAGTTCCTGCGCTACGGCGTGATGCACCGCAACACCTATCTGGATTCCCCCCGCCTGCTGGACCGCTACTACCGGCTGAAGTCCGACCCCCGCATCGTCTTTGCCGGGCAGATGACCGGCGTGGAGGGCTATGTGGAATCCTGTGCCAGCGGTTTTCTGGCAGGTGTGGAGCTGGCCCGCCGTCTCAACGGACAGACCCCTGTCGACTTTCCCGCGGAGACGGCCATCGGCGCGCTGGGACTCTACGTCAGCAACGGCTCCGTGGGCGATTTCCAGCCCATGAACATCAACTTCGGCATCATCCCGCCGCTGGACCACCGCGTCAAGGGCAAGCGCAACAAGAACGCGGAGTTGAGCCGGCGCTCTCTGGACATCCTGAGCCAGACCATCGAGCAGGAGGTACTATACACATGAAGATCATTGTAGACGCCATGGGCGGCGACAACGCCCCGCTGGAGATCGTCAAGGGCGCGCTGCAGGCGCAGAAGCGCTTCGGCGCGGACATCGTGTTTACCGGCGACGAGGCCGCCATTCTGGACGCTGTCAGGGCCTGCGGCCTGGCGGACCTGCCGGACGGCGCGGCCGTTATCCCCACAACGGAGACGGTGGAGATGTGCGACGACCCGGCCACCGTATTCCGCCGGAAAAAGGACACGTCCATGGGCGTAGGCCTGACGCTGCTGAAAAACGGCGGCGGCGACGCCATGGTGTCCGCCGGCTCCACCGGCGCGCTGCTCACCGGCGCCACCCTCATCACCAAGCGCATCCACGGTATCCGCCGCGCCGCCATGGCCCCCGTGATCCCCACCGCCACCGGCAGCGCCGTCCTCATCGACTGCGGCGCCAACGCCGAGTGTACGCCGGAGTATCTGGTGCAGTTCGCCTTTCTGGGCAATTTCTATGCCCAGCGGGTGCTGGGCGTGGACAGGCCCCGGGTGGCGCTTCTCAACATCGGAACCGAGGACAGCAAGGGCACCGACCTCCAGAAGCAGACGCTGGCCCTGCTGCGTCAGGCCGGCAAGCGGGGCGACCTGCACTTCATCGGCAACATCGAGGCCAAGGAGGCCATCAAGGGCGGCTGCGACGTCATCGTCACCGACGGCTTCTCCGGCAACATCATGCTCAAGAGCATCGAGGGAGTGGGCTCCTTCGCCGGCTCCGCGCTGAAGACCATGTTCAAGAAGAACCTGCTGACAAAGCTGGCGGCGCTGCTGGTGATGCCCGGGCTCAACGCCTTCAAGGACAGGCTGGACCCCAACAAGGTGGGCGGCACCGCCTTCATCGGCATCTCAAAGCCCGTCATCAAGGCCCACGGCGCGTCCAATGCCGAGGCCATCGAGAACGCCGTCGGACAGGCCATTCAGGTGGCCCGCAGCGGCATTGTGGAGGATATTCAGAAGAACATAGACAAGATGCAGCTGATGTCCGAATAAAAAAGGAAAAAAGGGTATTGACAGTCCCAGAGGATTGCCGTATTCTATTCGAAGAAAAAAAGAAGGAGGAATACCCCGTGACAATGGAGGAGATCTTCAAAACGATGCAGGACCTCATCGCCGAGCAGTTTGCCATTGACGCCGATGAGATCAGCATGGAGAGTTCTTTCGTGGACGATCTGGGTGCCGATTCCGTGGATCTGGTCGAGTTGGTCATGGCCATGGAGGAAGAATTCGACATCGGCGAGATCGATGAGGAGGACCTGACGTCTCTCAAGACCGTCGGCGACTGCGTCCGCTATATCAACGGAAAGCTCGGTTGATCTGACATAGAAAAGACGAGACCCGACCCCGCCTGTGCGGGGTCGTCTTTTTGGAAAGGAGAGTTGCCTATGCAGGCATTGGAGACAAAGCTGGGCTATACCTTCCGCCGCCCCGCGCTGCTGGAAAACGCCCTGTACCACAGCTCCTACGCCAACGAGCACCGCGCCGGCGGCATCACCAGCAACGAGCGTCTGGAGTTTCTGGGCGATGCGGTGCTGGGCTTCGTGACGGCGGAGTACCTGTACGCCAAGCACCCCGACCTGCCGGAGGGCGATCTGACCCGCATCCGCGCCGCACTGGTGTGCGAGGAGAGCCTGCACGAGGTGGCCCAGTATCTGGAGCTGGGCCAGTATCTGAAGCTGGGCCACGGTGAGGAGCTGGGCGGCGGACGTCAGCGCCCGTCCATTCTGGCAGACGCCACGGAGTCCGTGTTCGCCGCCGTCTATCTGGACGGCGGGGTAGACGCCGCCCGCGACCTCATCCACCGCGTCCTGCTGGACAAGGAGCAGGAGGAGCAGGTGGAGGAGCGCCGCCGCGACTATAAGACGGAGCTGCAGGAGCTGGTACAGCGCAAGCCCGACCAGACTCTGCGCTACGAGATGACCGGCTCCGCCGGTCCCGACCACGCCCGCCTGTTCGCCTTCCGCGTCACGCTGAACGGCGAGCCCATCGGCGCCGGCGAGGGCCGCAGCAAGAAAGAGGCGGAGCAGTCCGCCGCCCGCAGCGCCCTGAAAAAGCTGCAAAAATGACAGAACCGCACCGGCAGTTGTCCCTGCCGGTGCATTTATTTTGCGCGGAGGGAAACCTTTTCCCACTCCGCCCCGTCTAAGGGATAGAGAACATGGAAAGGAGCTGATCCCATGGGAAAGCGTATGGCCGCGCTGGCGCTGGCCGTTTGTATGGCGCTGCCGCTGTTCGGCTGCGGCGGCAAGCTGAAGGCCCAGAGCCTGACGGAGGGCATCACCGCCCGCACCATCGATACCCACACCGACCTGACGGGCGACAGCACCGCCGTCATGGACTTTGCCGCCGCCCTGCTGCGGCAGACGGCTGAGTCGGAGGGCGTGCTGCTCTCGCCGGTATCGGTGCTGTACGCCTTGGGCATGACCGCCAACGGCGCCTCCGGCGACACCCTGACCCAGCTGGAGCAGGCCATGGGCATGGACCTGACTTCCCTCAACGACTACCTCTACACCTACCGTATGAGCCTGCCGGAGAACACCAAAAAGTGTAAGCTGTCGCTGTCCAACTCCCTGTGGCTGCGGGACATCTTCCGCGTGGACGATGCTTTTCTGGATACCTGTGCCAACTACTACGGCGCGGAGGCCTACCGCTCCGCCTTTGACGACTCTCTGGTGACGGACCTGAACCGCTGGGTGGACAACAAGACCGACGGCATGATCTCCAGCCTGCTGGATCAGCCGCCCACGGACCGCACCATGCTGTATCTGGTGAACGCCGTCTGCTTCGACGCCAAGTGGCGGGAGCCCTACGAGAAGTCCGACATTGAGACGGGCGCCGCCTTCACCGCCGCTGACGGCACACGACAGACGGCGGACCTGCTGTGGTCCAAGGAGAGCGTTTACCTGTCCGACGACAACACCACCGGCTTCATGAAGTATTACGACGGCGGCCGCTACGCCTTTGTGGGGCTGCTGCCCAGTGAGGGTGTCTCCATAGCGGACTATGTGGCCGGACTCACCGGCGGTAAGCTCCACGCCCTGCTCAACGAACACCGTTACGGCACGGTGGAGGCCGCCATCCCCCGCTTCACGGCGTCCTCCTCGCTGGAGCTGAACGACGCGCTGAAGGCCATGGGCGTCACCGATGCCTTCGACGCCTCCCACGCCGACCTGCGGGCCATGGGCAGCGCACCCAATGACCAGCTGTACGTCAGCGCCGTGCTGCACAAGACGTACCTGTCCCTGGACGAGAACGGCACCAAGGCCGCCGCCGTCACGGCGGTGGTGGCTGACACCGCCTCCGCTGAGCCGCCGGAGGTGCATCGCGTGGTGCTGGATCGCCCCTTCGTGTACATGATCGTGGACACCCATGCCAACCTGCCGCTGTTTTTGGGGACCGTGACCCAAATGAACGGTTGACATTTGCCCGCGAAGCGCCTATACTGTCAGTTTGCCGGATGCAGCGAAGGCCGCATCCGGCAAACTGATACAGGAGATCTGTTTGTATGGACTATTATCTGCTGACCGATCTGGCGGTCACCATGGGGTATCATCTGGCCATGTCCGGCGCGGAGACGTTCCGCGTGGAGGACAGCGTCCACCGCATCCTGCGGGCCTATGGTGTGGAGTGTGAGGTGTTCGCCATCCCCAACAGCATCTCTGTCAGTCTGGAGGCGGCCAACGGCAAGCCCCTGATGCTCATGAAACGTATCGACTTCCACGGCAACGATCTGGAGACCATGGAGAAGCTCAACGCCCTGAGCCGCCGCATCTGCACGGAGCGTCCGGAGGTGGACGAGGCCATGACATGGCTTCATGAGACGCTGGCCGCCTGCCGCACCTACCGCACCGGCGTGATCTATCTGGGCGGCGTTCTGGTGGGCCTGGGCTTCTGTCTGGTGTTCGGCGGCACGCTGCTGGACTGCCTGTGGGCGGGACTCATGGGCCTTATCATCGGCCTTGTTACCCGCTTTATGGACAAGCAGGAGGCCAACCCGTTTTTCAGTACCCTGCTGGCCGCCTGCTGCATGGCACTTCCGGCCTATATCGCCGCGGGACTGGGTCTGATGGACAGCCCGGACGCCGCCATCATCGGCACGCTGATGATGCTGGTCCCGGGCCTGCCCATCACCAACGCCATGCGGGACATCATCTACGGCGATACCAACTCCGGCATCTTCCGGCTGGTGCAGGTGGTGTTCACGGCGCTGGCCATCGCGTTGGGCACCGCTGCCGCATGGCACCTGACATCAGGGTTCTACGGTGTCACCGGCTCCGCCACGGTGACGTGGCACCCGCTGGCGCAGGCTGTGGCCGTGTTCGTGGGCTGTCTGGGCTTCTGCATCCTGTTCAACGTCCACGGCCGCGGCAGCGTCTTGTGCATCATCGGCGGCGTGGTGACGTGGATGCTGTACCTGCTGGGCGGCGCGCTGGGCTGCGATGTGTATGCCGCCAACCTGTTCGCATCCCTGTTCGCGGCGGCGTATGCCGAGGTGATGGCCCGGGTCCGCAAGTGCCCCGCCATGCCCTATCTGGTCATCGCCATACTGCCCCTGCTGCCCGGCGCCGGCGTGTACTACACCATGAGCCTGGGACTGGAGGGCAATCGTATGGACGCCGTGGCCAAGGGACTGGAGACGGTGGGCATCGCCGGTTCTCTGGCGGTGGGCATCCTGCTGGTATCCACGGTGTTCCGCCTCATCTACCGCCATATCCAGGGAGCGCGGGCGGAGAAGTCCTGATCCGATAAGCTGAAAAAGCCATCCCCCTGCACCGCAGGGGGATGGCTTTTTCCTCAGTCCTCGATATAGGCGTGGGGGTCGATGACGCTGCCGTCCTGACTGACGGAGAAGTGGAGGTGGGGGCCCATCTCACTTTCCGCCGCGCTGGTGGAGCCCACGCGGCCGATGATGTCACCGGCGCGGACAGACTGCCCCTCCGCCACCGGCACGTCCGATTGCAGACTGCTGTACTGGGTGGTGTAGCCGCCGCTGTGCTGGATGACCACGGTGGTACCCATCAGCTCATCGCTGGTGACGGACAGCACCGTGCCATCCGCCGCGGTCTTGACGGCCGCGCCCTCCTCGGCCTGCACATCGATGCCGTTGTGGGTGCGCCAGTCCGCCATGGTCTGGTCATACAGCAGCTCCGTCATGCTGAATACCGTCACGGTGGTGCCGTCCAGCGGGGAGATGACCTCCGGCAGCAGCTCCACCGGTTCCTCGATGACCGTCTCCGTCTCCTGCACCGGTACCTCAACGGGCTCCGACTGGATCACCGGCTTGGTGGGCGCCGCAGGCACGGGGGTGACGGGAGCGGGCTTGATCTCAATGACGGGGTCCGGCTCCTTTGCGGGGGAGTCGGCGGAAAACAGGGTGATATAGCCAATCGTTCCGGCGGCCAGCAGGCACAGAGCAAGGGCTATGTAAAAGCCCTTGCCGCCGAACATGGCCTTGATCTTGGAGTTGTCGAATCTGCTCATACGCGCCTTTCGGGTGGGACGCACCCACCGCCGCCTGTTTCCGGCCTGCGGCCCGCCGTGATAAAAAAGTCTCTGCCTGCATTGTGACCAGACAGAGACTTTTTTATGCACTTTTTTTCCGGCGCGGCTGTGTCAGTCGTAGAATTCCTCCGTCAGGCCCCGCCGCAGCAGACCGGCCAGCACATCTCTGGGCACCGCTTGCTCATAGAGGATGTCATGCACCGCCTTGCAGATGGGCAGCTCCACACCGTACCGCTGTCCCAGCAGCATCAGGGCCTTCACAGTGTAATACCCCTCCGCCAGCTGGTGGTAATCCTGCCCGCGGACGAAGGACTCACCGAACTGCCGGTTGTGGCTGTACGGCGAGAACACCGTGGCCTCGTAGTCCCCCAGGTGGCACAGACCGTAGGCCGACAGCTCGCTGCCGCCCATGGCCTTGATGAGACGGGCCACCTCGCGGGTGCCGCGGCTCATGAGAGCGCCCTTGAGACTGGACATCTCGAAACCATCCAGAAAGCCGGCGGCGATACCCACCACGTTCTTGGCGGCGGCGCCCACCTCATTGCCGATCATATCCCCGCCGTAATAAAAGCGGATGAGGTCGCTGGAAAACGCCTGCACCAGCCGGCGCTTCACGTCCTCGTTTTCGCTGTCGATGACCATGCAGTTGGGGATGCCGCGGTAGAACTCCTGCACGTGGCCCGGCCCCAGCCACACGGCCACGGTGTTGGATGGGTGCAGCAGCTCCGCTGCGATCTGACTGAGCCGAGCGCCGGTCCCCATCTCCAGACCCTTCATGCATAAGACCACCGTGCGGCTCCTCAGTGCCTGCAATTCCGACTGTCCCAGCAGGCTCCGCAGGCTCTGGGAGCCGATGGAGATGATGACCGTCTCCGCGCTCTCCAGCGCTGCGTCCAGCGCCGTGGACAGCGCCACGGACTCCGGCAGCGTCAGCAGGTCGTTCTGCCGCGTGGTGAGAAACGCCTGCATGCGGGGCGATGCCGCGCGGCCATACAGGGTGACGCGGTGGCCGATGTGATCCAGATACCACGTGATGAGGGAGCCCCACCGCCCGCAGCCGATGACTGTAATGTTCATGGGTTTGTCTCCTTATAAACAGGTCCCGAAGCATGGCTTCGGGACCTGCCGTACATGACGATGTTGGTTACTTGACGATCAGCGTCTTGCCGTCCATCTCCGGCGGGCAGGCCAGCCCCATTACATCCAGGATGGTGGGGGCGATGTCGGCCAGACGGCCGGTGCGCAGCTCCGTACCGGCGCCGCAGAGGATGAAGGGCACCAGATTGGTGGTGTGGGAGGTCATGGGGCTGCCGTCGGGCTGCTTCATGTCCTCGGCGTTGCCGTGGTCAGCCGTGACCATGGCGATGCCGCCCATCTTCAGGGTGGCCTCCACCACGCGGCCCACGCAGGTGTCCACGGTCTCCACCGCCTTGACGGCGGCCTCCAGTACGCCGGTGTGGCCTACCATGTCACAGTTGGCGAAGTTCAGGATGATGACGTCATACGCACCGGACTCGATGCGCTCCACGCACTTGTCGCACACCTCCACAGCGCTCATCTCCGGCTGGAGATCGTAGGTGGCTACCTTGGGGGAGGCCACCAGCACACGGTCCTCGCCGGGGTACTGCTTCTCCACGCCGCCGTTGAAAAAGAACGTCACATGGGCGTACTTCTCGGTCTCGGCGATGCGCAGCTGGGTCAGCCCCAGACTGCTGAGATACTCACCCAGCCCGTTCTTCACGGCGATGCGGGGCCACGCCACCAGCACGTTGGGCATGGTGGCGTCGTACTCCGTGTTGCACACGTAGGTGGTGGGGAAGAATTCCCGCTGGAACCCGTCGAAGTCAGGGTCCACGATGGCGCGGGTGATCTCACGGGCGCGGTCGGGGCGGTAGTTGAAGAAGATGACGCTGTCGTTGTCGCTGATGGTGCCCTCGCTGTCGCACACCACCGGCTCCATGAACTCATCGGTGACGTTGGCGGCGTAGCTCTGTGCCACGGCGTCCACGGGATCGGGGTTGTGGTTTCCCTCGCCGTACACCATGGCGTCGTAGGCCATCTGCACCCGCTCCCAGCGCTTGTCACGGTCCATGGCGTAGTAGCGGCCCATGACCGTGGCGATCTTGCCCACGCCCAGCTCCGCGCACTTGTCCGCCAGCGCCTGGACGAAGCCCTTGCCGCTGGTGGGGGACACATCGCGCCCGTCCAGGAAGCAGTGGAGATACACGCGCTGGAGGCCCTTGTCCTTGGCCATCCGCATCAGCGCGTACAGGTGGTCGATATGGGAGTGTACGCCGCCGTTGGACAGCAGACCGTACAGATGCAGGGCGGTACCGTTTTTCAGGCAGTCGTCCATGGCCTTGTTGTAGGCCTCGTTCCGGAAGAAGCTGCCATCCTCAATGGCGCGGCTGATGCGGGGCAGATCCTGAAACACCACGCGGCCGCCGCCGATGTTGGTGTGGCCCACCTCGCTGTTGCCCATCTGCCCTGCGGGCAGACCCACGTCCAATCCGCTGGCGGACAGGGTGGTGTGGGCGTATTCCTGGAACAGCCGGTCCAGCACCGGCGTCTTGGCCAGGGTGACGGCGTTGTCGTCCGCCGGCGGCGCGATGCCGAAGCCGTCCATGATGATAAGGGTCGTCGGAGTTTTGTTCATGCCTGCCTCCTTTTGTTCTTTAGTCCTGATTGGCGGCGTTGATGATCTCCACGAAGTCCGCTGCGTTCAGAGCGGCGCCGCCGATGAGCCCGCCGTCGATATCGGGCTGGCCCAGCAGCTCCGCGGCGTTGGCGGGCTTCATGGAGCCGCCGTACTGGATGGTGATGGAACGGGCGATGCGGGCGCCGTACAGGTGGCGCACAGTGGTGCGGATAAAGGTGCAGACCTCGGCGGCCTGCTCAGCGGTGGCGGTCTTGCCGGTGCCGATGGCCCACACGGGCTCATAGGCGATGACGCACTTGCGCAGCTTCTCAGCGGGCACACCGGCCAGCGCGGACTTCACCTGCAGGGCGATGAGCTCCATGGTGATGCCCAGCTCCCGCTGCTCCAGCGTCTCGCCCACGCAGATGATGGGGTGCAGACCGGCCTCCAGTGCGGCCAGCACCTTGCGGTTCACGGTGAAGTCCGTCTCGCCGAAGTACTGGCGGCGCTCGGAGTGGCCGATGATGACGTACTTCACGCCCAGATCCTTCAGCATGTCGGCGGAGACCTCACCAGTGTAGGCGCCGGACTTCTCAAAGAACACGTTCTGTGCGCCCACGGACACCCGTGCGTCCTTGAAGGCCTTGATGGCGGTGGAGATGTTCACAGCGGGGACACACACCACTACGTCGCACCACTTGGCCTTGGGCAGCAGAGCCTTCAGCTCCTCGGCGAATTTTTTCGTCTCGCTGGCGGTCTTGTTCATCTTCCAGTTGCCGGCGATAATGGTCTTACGGTATCTGCGATTCATAACTTGTTTACTCCTCTGTCTTCTTTAAACTATTCTATCGATACAAATTTTGCTTTGATACGATCCATGTAAAGGGGGAGCGCCTCCCCCGTCAAGGGGCCTTACTTGTCCAGCAGACACGCCACACCGGGCAGCTCCAGCCCCTCCAGGAACTCCAGAGACGCGCCGCCGCCGGTGCTGATGTGGGTGATCTTATCGGCGAAGCCCATCTGCTCCACCGCTGCGGCGCTGTCGCCGCCGCCCACGATGGTGATAGCGCCGCTGTCGGCCAGTGCCTGGGCCATGGCGCGGGTGCCGGCGGCGAAGTTGTCGAACTCAAACACGCCCATGGGTCCGTTCCACACCACGGTGCCCGCGCCCTTCACGGCATCGCAGAATACCTTGATGGTGTCGGGACCGATGTCCATGCCCTCCCAGCCCTCGGGGATGGCCATGGTGCTGACCACCTGGCGCTTGGCATCGTTGGAGAAATCGTCCGCCGCCACGGTGTCGGAGGGCAGCAGCAGCTTTACGCCGTTCTTCCTGGCCTTCGCGATCATCTCCAGAGCGTAGTCCAGCTTGTCGTCCTCGCACAGGCTCTTGCCGATGGAGCCGCCCTGCGCCTTGGCAAAGGTGTAGGCCATGCCGCCGCCGATGATGATGGTGTCGGCCTTATCCAGCAGGTTGTTGATGACGCCGATCTTGTCGCTGACCTTAGCGCCGCCCAGCACCGCCACGAAGGGCCGCTTGGGATCGTTCAGCGCGCCGCCCATGACCTCCAGCTCCTTGGCCACCAGCAGGCCGGACACGGCGGGCAGATACGCCGCCACGCCGGCGGTGGAGGCGTGGGCGCGGTGTACGGTGCCGAAGGCGTCGGACACGTACAGCTCCGCCATGGAGGCCAGCTCCTTGGCAAACTCGGGGTCGTTCTTCTCCTCGCGGGCGTCGAAGCGCAGGTTTTCCAGCAGCATGATCTGGCCGCCCTGCAGCGCCGCGGCCTTGGCCTTGGCGTCCTCGCCCACAATGTCCCTGGCGAAGATGACCTCCTGCCCCAGCAGCTCGCTGAGACGCTCTGCCACGGGGGCAAGGCTCAGCTTGCTTTTCCACTCGCCCTTGGGCTTACCCAGATGGGAGCAGGCGATGACCGCCGCCTTCTTCTCCAGCAGGTAGCGGATGGTGGGCAGCGCCGCCACGATGCGCTTGTCGCTGGTAATGGCGCCGGTCTCCTTGTCCTGGGGCACGTTGAAATCGCAGCGCAGCAGGATCTTTTTCCCGGCCACGTCCACGTCCAGAATGGTCTTTTTATTGTAGTTCATACGGATACATCTCCTTTTGAAATAGTATGTGTATGGAAAAAACAGATCAGCGCTCCGCCATCTCGCCCTGCCCGGACAGACCGGGGAACCCGTTCTGCCGCAGAGCCTCGTAGGTCAGGATGGCCACGGAGTTGCTGAGGTTCAGGCTCCGCGCCTCGGTGCGCATGGGCAGACGGAGGCACCGGTCATAGTGGGCCGCGCGGAATGCCTCCGGCAGGCCCGCCGTCTCCTTGCCGAAGAACAGCCAGCAGTCCGGCGAAAACCGGGCCTGCGTGTAGTTCTGCGGGGCCTTGGTGGTGGCCAGCCACAGGTCTGCAGCCGCCTCCGGGTGCTGCCGGAACAGATCGTCCAGCCCGTCGTAGTCCCGCACCGTCACCAGATGCCAGTAGTCCAGCCCCGCCCGCTTCACGGCGCGGTCCGAGATGTCGAAGCCCAGCGGCCGCACCAGATGCAGGGAGCACCCCGTGGCGGCGCAGGTGCGGGCGATGTTGCCGCAGTTCTGGGGGATCTCCGGCTCGACCAGTACGATATGCAGCATAAACGGACATCCCCCTTGCGACTTGTCATCTATGGGCGCGGGCAAAACCGCGCCTGCCCTTGTCAACCGATGGTATTGTAATGCAACGGAAATGAAAATGCAACTCAAAAATGCCAAAACCCCCCGCATTTTCTTAGAAATACAAAAAATGACCGCTGTTTCCATGGAAAAATGGTAATTTACGTCAGCGTTTTTCCTCTCTGAAAAATTGTGGCCAAAAAAAGTTGGAAAAATACTGGATTTTCCTGTAAAGCCTGCTATAATGGGGATAGACCGATTTATGCGAAGGGAGGAAGGGCCGATGGATCGTATGGACTGCGTCAAGACCCATATCATCTGTCAGTGCGCTCCCTCTGCCGGAGTGTGCGCCGTCTGTATCGCCGAAAGCCGCTGAACACAGTGGTAAGCGGCGCGGGACGGCGTTTTTGTTTGCTTTTTAACAGGCAAATGACCTCCGGCACAGCAACCAGAGAATACAAAAAAAGGACAGAAAGCGAGAGGGTAAACACCATGATTTCTCACGGCAAGGACATCAAGATCTTCACCGGCAACGCCAACCCCGCGCTGGCGCAGGAGATCTGCAAGCTCATCGGCATCAAGCTGGGCGAGGCGGAGGTCAAATCCTTCGCGGACGGCGAGGCGTCTGTCTCCCTGTACGAGAGCGTTCGCGGCAGCGACGTGTTCCTCATCAACTCCACCTGCAAGCCGGTCAATGACAGCCTGATGGAGCTGCTCATCATGATCGATGCCTGCAAGCGTGCCTCCGCGGGCCGCGTCACCGCGGTGATCCCCTATTTCGGCTATGCCCGTCAGGACCGCAAGGCCAAGAGCCGCGATCCCATCTCCGCCAAGCTGGTGGCCAACATGCTCACCGCCTCCGGCGCGGACCGTGTGCTGACCATGGATCTCCATGCCAGCCAGATCCAGGGCTTCTTCGACATCCCCGTGGACAATCTGCTGGGCAACCCCGTGTTCGTGGACTACTATGCCAAGAAGTTCGGCGAGCGCTGCGAGGATATGGTCGTGGTGTCCCCCGATGTGGGTTCCGTGGCTCGCGCCCGCACCTTCGCCCAGAAGCTGCACATGAGCCTTGCTATCGTGGACAAGCGCCGTCAGAAGGCCAACCAGTGCGAGGTCATGAACGTTATCGGCGACGTGGCCGGTAAGGACTGCATCCTGTTCGACGATATGATCGACACCGCCGGCTCCATCTGCAACGCTGCCAAGGCCATTGTGGAGGTAGGCGGCGCCACCAGCGTCTATGCCTGCGCCAGCCACGGCGTGCTGTCCGGCCCCGCGCTGGAGCGCCTGAGCGCCAGCGTCATCAAGGAAGTGGCCCTGCTGAACACCATTCCCGAGTCCATGGGCGAGGGCTGCGACAAGATCAAGTATCTGTCCGTGGCGCCCATGTTCGCCGAGGCCATCGAGCGCATCTATCAGGAGATCTCCATCGCCAAGCTGTTCAACTGAACGCTTTGCAAACGGAAAAGACTGTGTTATAATAGAGGGACTGCGTTTGCAGTCCCTCTTTACTTTGCAGAAGGAGGCGAGAGCCTTGTTTTTTAATCGGAATCAGAGCGGCGGCGTCAATTGGCTCCTGGTGGGTCTGGGCAACCCGGGCACCAAGTACGAATCCACCCGCCACAACATGGGCTGGCTGGCGCTGGACAGCCTGATGGAAAAGGAAAATTTCAAACTCAACAAGCTGAGGTTCAAGGCGTGGACCGGTATTTTGGAGAAAAACGGCAACAAAATTCTGGTGATGAAGCCCCAGACCTACATGAACCTCTCCGGCGAGTCGGTGGGCGAAGCGGCGCGGTTTTATAAGGTGCCGGCGGACCATGTGGTGGTGATCTCCGACGACGTTTCTCTGCCGGCAGGCAAGCTGCGCATTCGCAAAAGCGGCTCCGCCGGCGGCCATAACGGCCTGAAAAATATCATCCAGCATCTGGGCACCGACGGCTTCCCCCGCATCAAGGTCGGTGTCGGCATGCCGGCGCACCCTGACCACGAGATGATCGACTGGGTCATCGGCAAGCCTCAGGGCGAGGAGGCCAAGGTGCTCCGCGCCACGCTGGACCGCGCGGCGGAGGCGGCGCTGTGCCTCATAGAGGAGGGGGCGGACGCCGCCATGAATCGCTTTAACGGATAAAAGTTTTTCGTACAAAACAATCGCATGTTGAAGAAGCTGCTCAAATGGCGATGACGCCTGCTGTACCAGGGAAAAGGCGCATTGACCCCTGCGGCGGCCTGAAGAATGATGAACTGCCGGCCTCCGCAGACTGTGCGCGGGCCGCGGCGCATCGCTTTTGCACCGGCCCCGCGTTTTCGTGTCCGTTCTGCGGCGTTTTTTGCGCGGCGCTTGCGGCGGTTTTTTCAGGTAATTTTCAGCAAGGGCACATAAAATAGAAAATGGTATATCGTCGGCAGGGGAGCCGCGCTTCCGAGGGCGGGTCAACTCCTCGACCCTGTGGCTCCGGCGGCCGCGTCCCCGTACCCCGTAGGGGCCGGCGGTCTCGGCGGCCCGTTTCCATCTTCTTCCATGCCACCGGCGGCCCCATTTCTTTCAGCAGCGAAAGAAATGGGGGAAAGAACGCCGCCAAAAACCAATGGTTTTTGGATTTCCTTTGCCCGATTTAAATGCGGCAGGAAAAGGTTCCACAGGGAATCGGCCACGAGTCTACCCCCGCTGCCGCTGACAAGGTGGGCGGTGGGACTTGATGGGCCTACCGTCTTGGGCGATTATCAAATCGCGCACTTGCCGCCAGCGGCGGCAAGTGTAGGTGCGGCCCGCTGGAATATAAAAATTACGCGGAGTGTAAAGATGTTTCACTGTACAGCGCGAGAGTAGAAAGTTTTCGCGCGGAACGTGGGAGCGGCAGCGATAAGAGGAGCGTAAGTGATTTGTTGTACGACGATGTGCAGCATTTGGGTTTTCGCGGGGTACGCGGCGACAGGTTT
>ERZ827423.999-NODE-999-length-30862-cov-6.249489_pt1 | contig 30862 bp, 27 predicted proteins | sample MGYA00519775_ERZ827423 | MGnify/ENA primary metagenome ERZ827423 (study PRJEB31778, sample SAMEA3449296) | human gut metagenome | biome: human gut; feature: human-associated habitat; material: faeces | place: United Kingdom | collected 2010/2012 ... | reverse complement strand
TCCATTCCAAATCGGCTTCGCCGATGGGATTTTGCATTACTGAATCATTTTCTTAGGTCTTTGCAGTAAATGCTTCGACCTGTACTGAATAGTTACAATCTTCCTTTAATAAAGCCCGGGGCGTTGCCCCGGGCTTTCGCGCTGTCCGGCGGTGGGAGTGCCCTGCATGGTAGGGCGTGTTGTATTATTCAGTGTTGTGGTTGTCCTACAATGTAGGGCGTGTTGTATTATTCAGTGTTGTGGTTGTCCTACAATGTAGATGTCCTGTGTTGTAGATACTCTGCATTGTATTCATCCCGTGTTATAGTTGCAGGATATGTTGATCACCTTTATAATGAAAATAGTCAGAGTGAACATTATGGGAGGTATGCAATGAAACGACCGGTAGGAAAATTATTTGTCCATCTGTTTGCAATCACGGGAATTGCAGGAACAGATCTTTATATTAAGAAGCAGATTGAGGAAAAGAAGGAGATGAACTGCTGCGAACCGATCTGTAGGGGAAAGCTGCTGCTTCGCAGATATCATAATAGGGGAGCATTTCTGAATCTTGGAGAGAAGAATTCACAGCTTGTTGCGGCAATTTCTGTTGGAATGACGGTTTTGGCTAGCCTGTTCTTTCTCTCAACCTTTTCATTTCTTGGGAAGGGAATGCTGCGCTGGGGTCTGACGATGCTGCTTGGAGGGGCGTTCAGTAACACCTATGACCGTCTCAAACGCAAATATGTGGTGGATTATGTGAGCTTCAATGTACCATGGGAAGCCTTTCGGAAGATCGTGTTTAATATTGGAGACTTTGCCATTATGATTGGTGCCCTGGTGTCGGTGCTCTCCGAGGTGTGATGAGAGGTATGCAGGTTGTTTTAGGCAGCAATAAGGTCATCTGCCCATTAAGAAATGCTGATTTGTTTAAATATTCCGAGGCATCGATCAGCTTAAGCGTTTACATGCCTCTATAAGATTAAACCTTCAAGGACATTGAAGTGTTGAAGTATTGAAGTATGGAGCAGATGGAGACATCGGTATAACTGAAGTATGGAGCAGATGGAGACATCTATATAATTGAAGTATGGAGCAGATGGAGGCATCTATATAATTGAAGTGTTGAGTAGGCAAAGTGAATTGGACATATTTCGCCGTTGAAAGGTGTGGTATGTCCAATTTTTTATTTCATTTTTCTATGAAATCTGTAAAAATGAAAAATTTTGGATGTTTTTTTCTTATTTGCTCTCATTATGTCCAAAATAGAACAGAAAATTTGAAATGATTCCTCAAAGGGCGTTAGGTTTTGGACATATTGAGTGATAATTTTAGGAATATATCCAAAATGGTGACAGAGAATCAGGAGATCAAATAATCAATATAAAGAAGATTAAAAAGTTATTGACAAAACCCCAAAATAGTTATATTGTATTAATTAAGTAATACAACAACACAAAGCAGCAACAACACAAAGCAGCAACAGTGCAAAACAGCAACAGTGCAAAATAACAGCAGTAAAGCCTATATAGTTATCAATAGGAGGACGGCGGTCCTTCTAAGAGCAGGACTGTACTGACGAAACAGAAAGGAAGAGGCGTATGGCGTGGAAACTGGATTCAGACAGACCGATTTACGCGCAGATTCTGGAAATCATTCAGATGCAGATCATTTCCGGAAAGTATCAGCCGGGAGATAAGATTCCCAGCGTCAGGGAACTGGCAGCAGATGCTGGCGTGAATCCGAACACAATGCAGAAGGCGTTGTCAGAGTTAGAGCGGAGTGGATTAATACTGACACAGAGAACGAGTGGAAGGACGGTGACGGATGACATGGAGCTGATTCAGAAGATGCGTGATGAAATTGCAAGAGGTCAGGTTCAGGAATTCATCAATAAGATGAAGGACATGGGATTTGATAAGAAAGAAATTTTGCAGATTCTCAAAGAAAGTGAATCATAAGCCGGACGGAAGAGCATCCATAATGAAAAGGAACAAAGTATAGGAAGCAAGAGCATCCATAGTGAAAAGGAACAAAGTATAGGAAGCAAGAGCATCCATAATAAAAAAGAAATAAAGTACAGGCAGCAAGGGATAAAGAAACAAAACATAAAGGAAGCAAAACACAAAGTACAGGAAGCAAAGTACAAGACATATAGCATATCGGATTATGAGCTGTTTGGACAGCAGGAGGAGAAACATGAACGAATTAGTGCAGATCTGTGATCTGACCAAGGTTTATGAACGGAAAAAGGTCGCAGTAAATCATATGAACCTGATGATTCCATCAGGACGTATTGTAGGTCTTTTGGGACCGAACGGAAGTGGGAAGACCACATTAATTAAGATGTTAAGCGGGCTGCTTGTACCGGATCAGGGAACGATCCGGATTAATGGCAATGCTCCGGGACCTGTTACCAAGGCAGAGGTTTCGTATCTGCCGGAGAGAACCTATTTCAGGGAAAGCATGAAGGTTTCACAGCTGATTGCATATTTTAAGGACTTTTATGCGGACTTCCGTCCGGAGAGGGCAATGCAGATGCTGAATAATCTGCAGATTGATCCGAATGCACCGTTAAAGACGCTTTCCAAGGGTACAAAGGAAAAGGTACAGCTCATTATGGTCATGAGCCGAGATGCCAGACTTTATCTGTTGGATGAACCGATTGCAGGTGTGGATCCGGCGGCCCGCGATTATATCTTAAGAACCGTCATCAGCAATTACAATGAACAGGCGTCTATTATTATTTCCACACATCTGATTACGGATGTAGAGAATGTACTGGATGATGTTGTTTTCATTCGTGACGGCAGGGTCCTTCTCACTGATACGGTAGAAAATATCCGTGAGGTCAAGGGAAAGTCCGTGGATCAGTATTTCAGGGAGGTGTTCGCATGTTAGGAAAATTAATGAAGCAGGAATGGCTGTCCACATGGAAAATTCCTACCGTTTTAATCGGTGTGGTATTTGCGGCAGCAACAATTTTCGGACTTTTCTGTGCATCCCCTGTCTGGGATCTGATGGACTGGTGGGGTGCAGATGTAATTTTTAGTGCAACAATTTTACTTTTTTACGGTGCATTGATGTGCTGCGGAGTTGGAACATCGATTTATCTGGCAGTACGATACTACCGGAGTATGTACAGCAATGAAGGCTATCTGACACATACACTGCCGGTAACCCCGAATCAGCTTTTACTTAGTAAAATGATCAATTTCAGCATCTGGGAATTGCTGTCAGTTATCTGTATTGTGTTTAACATCATGCTTTTTGCAGCATTTATTGTCTTGAGAGAGGTTGGTTACCGGAGTCTGTTTGAGAGCTTTCAGGAAGTGCTCATGGAGATGCAGGACATTTTAAATTCGGAATATGCAACCGGCTGGGAGCTTTTTATGGTACTTACGATTATCCTGATCCTGGTCGGTACAGTATCCAAGTCTCTTCTTTATATGGGATCGGTGAATATCGGACAGCTCTGGGCCCGCCACCGCGTTGCGGGAGCAATTCTGGTATATGTGGGAGTTACCGGTGCAGTGCAGATTGTAACACAGGCAGCCATGATTATCTTTATGACCAGTGCAGAGCGGATTGGATTGCTGCAAGACGATTATTTTTTCAGCTTCTTAAACCAGGTCATGGCAGTATCGCTTCTGATGCAGATTGTGATTGGAGTCGTGATGTATGTGGGCAGTCTGCTGATCCTTAAGAAAAAAGTGAATCTGGAGTAAAAGCCGGAATAAAAGTTCACGATAAAAAGCGGAGTAAAAGTTCACGATGAATTGAAAGAGACTACACTTTGTGTTATGATACGCATAGTGTGGTCTCTTTTTGAAGCCTTATAAGGCAATGGTTCATGGGAATGAAAAGGGAATCTGATGCGGCCACAGGATAAAATGAGATAAATGCTCAGCCCTGCAGAAATAAACGGGCAGGGCTAAGCTGTTACAAAAATGAGGAGTACAATGGAGACAATAATTGAAATTAAGAATGTGACGAAGACATTCTCCGGAAAGGATCAGAATGTCGAGGCATTGAAGGGAATCAATCTGGAAATTCATAAGGGAGAGATTTATGGAATTATCGGTATGAGTGGCGCCGGCAAATCCACACTGGTCCGCTGCCTGAATTTCCTTGAGAGACCGACAACCGGTACGGTTGTTGTGGAGGGGAAGGATCTTGCAGCGCTGAAGGATAAGGAGCTGCGTCAGATGCGTACACAGATAGCCATGATCTTCCAGCATTTTAATCTTCTGATGCAGAGAACGGTCATTGATAATATCTGCTTCCCGCTTGAAATTGTCGGAGCAGACAAGAAAAAAGCAAAGGAGCGTGCCAGGGAGCTGCTGAAGATTGTCGATCTTTCCGAAAAGGAAAATGCTTATCCGGCACAGCTGTCCGGTGGACAGAAGCAGCGTGTGGCGATTGCAAGAGCATTGGCCACCAATCCGAAGATTCTTCTTTGCGATGAGGCAACAAGTGCACTGGATCCGACTACCACGAAGTCGATTCTTGCTTTGTTAAAGGAGATCAATCAGAAATATGGTATTACCATTGTAATTATTACGCATGAGATGGCAGTTGTGCAGGAGATCGGAACGCACGTAGCAATTATCGATCATGGTGAACTTGCAGAATCCGGTACCGTAGAAGAGGTCTTTACCCACCCGAAGAGCAAGGCAGCCAGAAAGCTGGTTCTGATGGATGACGATAACCATTATGATGAAATGAAGGGACAGCATTGCATCCGTATTGTATTTAAGAGCAATTCTTCCTTTGAACCGGTCATCGCCAATATGGTGCTGGCACACCGGATGCCGGTAAATATCCTGCTGGCGGACACCAAGGATATTAATGGTGTGGCGCATGGACAGATGATTCTGCAGCTTCCGGAGGACACAACGGTTGCACAGAAGATGATCCAATATCTGAAGGATCGAAATTTAGAAGTAGAGGAGCTTGATCATTATGTTGGATAGTCAGACACTTGCCATGATGGCAGAAGGTACCGGGGCAACCCTGTATATGACATTGATGTCAACCTTATTTGGATATATTTTAGGACTTCCTATGGGAATTATTTTAGTTGTAACGGCACCGAAGGGGCTTCGCCCGAATCAGGTGGTTTACCGGATACTGGATGTGATCGTTAATATCACAAGAAGTATTCCGTTCCTGATTTTAATGATCCTGATTATGCCGTTTACCCGTATTCTGGTAGGCAAAACCTACGGAACAACAGCGACCATCGTACCGCTTGCCCTTGCAGCAGCACCGTTTATTGCGCGTATGGTGGAATCCTCCCTTCTGGAAGTGGATCACGGAGTAATTGAGGCGGCACAGAGTATGGGTGCAAGTCTTTGGACAATCATCTGGAAGGTACTGCTTGCAGAGGCAAGAACCTCCCTGATCGTCGGAGCAACGATTGCACTCGGAACGATCCTTGGATATTCTGCAATGGCAGGAACCATCGGCGGCGGTGGCCTTGGTGATATTGCGATGCGCTACGGATATTACCGTTATCAGGCAGATATTATGATTATTGCGGTAGTACTGCTTGTCTTGTTGGTACAGATTTTACAGGTGGTCGGAATGATTCTGTCTAAGAAGCTGGATCGCAGAAATACCAGATAGGTAACAGAGGAATTTTATGAATAAAACGAAGAACAGACAGCGTCCGCAAGGAAATTGTGAGCAGTGTAACAATTATGTATACGACGAGGATTATGAATGCTATACCTGCGAAATGGATCTGGATGAAGATGAAATGGCAAGATTTTTAGCAGATGAGTACCGGGATTGTCCGTATTATGTCCCGGGAGACGAATATCTGGTAGTCAGAAAGCAGATGTAGGAGAATACGGTGGACACAGAAGTAATAATCGAAAGTAAATCCGGAGGGAACAGTGACCGCAGGATGACGCTTGAGGAAATCTCTGAAATCATCGGGATTTCCAGAACAACGATCTATAAGGTGATCCGGAATAAAGGAGTTGTCAGTGATAAAACAAGGGAAAAGGTAGAGCAGGCTCTTGAGAAGTATCACTATGTAGAGAATAAAAATGCCAGAAACCTTGCAATGAACCGGCAGTATACAATTGGTTATGTAGGCTTCCGTTCCAGGAGCTCGGCATATTTTTCACCGGAGGTGCGCAAAGGTCTTGACCGTGCAATCCGAGAATTCGGAGATGACGGCTTGAATATCCTGATTTCGGAATTTGATGTGCACAGCCCGATGCAGCAGATGGCAGCGGTGGATCAGATGCTGAGAGAAGGCGTGAGAAGCTTTGTGCTTGCCTTTTCGGATACGAAAGTGATCCGGCAGATTCTGGAAAAGCTTAAGAAGCTGAAGTGTCTGGTTGTGCTTTTGAGCCGTGATCTACAGGAAAATACCGGGAATCATTATGTTGGTGTGGACTACTACCAGAGCGGTGTACTGGCAGCAGAGCTTCTTGGCAAAATGCTTCCACAGGGAGGCAGCATTTTTGTTCCGGTGACGGAGGAGTATCTGACGAACCGCGATATCCAGCACCGTCTGAACGCATTTCTTACGAAGATGCAGGAGTTTCCGTCCTGTGAGGTTCTTCCGGTGGTGCATGGACTTACCGAGGAGGAGGAGATCCGGCGGGAAGTGAAAGGCGCGATTGCAAAGAATAAGGATCTTGCCGGGATTTTCGACCTGACCTACCGCCTTGATGTGGTGGCAGACGTGCTTAGGGAAGAAGGAAGAGAAGATCTGCGGCTTACCGGATTTGACCTTTATCCGGAGATTATGGAGGATGTACAGGATTCGCTGATCGATGCCGTGGTCTATCAGGATCTGAACAAGCAGGCCTATGAAGGGATGAAGCTTTTATTTGAGGAAATGTGCTACGGGAAGCAGCTTTCCGAGAAGAAGCACTACTCCAAGCTGGAAGTGGTGATGAGCAGTAATCTGTCCTACTTCCGATAGAAATTTTCAGCAATTTGCATCAAAAGTAGGTTGTATTTTTGGATGCATTTTCGAGTGGTATTTATTGACAGGGAAATAGGAAGATGATACGATTAAATCAGAATATTTAACACGTGTTTAACGTGAACACAGGATTCGTAAAGAGTCTTAAAATGATAACGATTCAGAACAATAAGGAGGGTTATGATGTTATACATAGGGGTAGATTTAGGAACCAGTGCCGTGAAGCTGCTTCTGATGGATGGAGAAGGCAGGATTCACAAAATTGTATCCAAAGAATATCCGCTGTATTTCCCGCATCCGGGATGGTCAGAACAGAAGCCGGAGGACTGGTATGAGCAGACCATGGCAGGCATTAAGGAACTGATTGCAGAAGCAGATAAGAGTCAGATTGCCGGAATCAGCTTTGGCGGACAGATGCATGGACTTGTTATTTTGGATGATCAGGATCAGGTGATCCGTCCCGCAATTTTATGGAACGATGGAAGAACCTACGAAGAATGTGATTATCTGAACAATGTAATCGGAAAGGATAAGCTTTCCGAATATACTGCGAATATTTCCTTTACCGGCTTTACCGCACCGAAGATCCTGTGGGTAAAGAACAAGGAGCCTGAGAACTTTAAGAAGATTAAGAAGATCATGCTTCCGAAGGATTATATTGCATATAAGCTGACCGGAGTACACTGTACGGATGTATCCGATGCCTCCGGCATGCTTCTTCTGGATGTAAAGAACCGTAAGTGGTCTAAGGAAATGTGTGAAATCTGCGGTATTTCCGAAGAAATGCTTCCGAAGCTTTATGAAAGCTATGAATGTGTCGGATGTGTTACCGAAGAGGTTGCGAAGGAGCTGGGTATCTCTGCAACAGTTAAGGTGGCAGCAGGTGCTGGTGATAATGCGGCAGCAGCTGTCGGAACCGGAACTGTTGGAGACGGAATGTGTAACATTTCTCTCGGAACCAGTGGAACAATTTTTATTTCCTCTGACAAGTTCGGTGTGGATAAGAACAACGCCCTTCATGCCTTTGCACATGCAGACGGTCACTACCATCTGATGGGATGTATGCTGAGCGCTGCTTCCTGCAATAAGTGGTGGATGGAAGAAATTATCGGAACGAAGGAGTATGCGAAGGAGCAGGAGCCGATTACGGATGACAGGCTTGGTGAGAATCATGTCTATTTCCTGCCTTATCTGATGGGAGAGCGTTCTCCCCATAATAACCCGAATGCCAGAGGCACATTTATCGGACTTACCATGGACAGCACCCGTGCGGATATGACACAGGCTGTTCTGGAAGGCGTAGCCTTTGCACTCCGTGATTCCTTCGAGGTTGCAAAGTCACTCGGAATCAGGATTGAACGCACCAAGATCTGTGGTGGTGGAGCGAAGAGCCCTCTCTGGAAAAAGATGATTGCGAATATTCTGAACTTAAAGGTAGATGTGATCGAGAGTGAGGAAGGACCTGCCCTTGGCGGTGCAATGCTGGCAGCTGTTGCCTGCGGTGAATTCGAAAGCGTGGAAGCAGCAGCCGCAAAGATTGTGAAGATCATTGATACCGTAGAGCCGGATGAAAAGCTCGTAGCAAGATACGAAGAGCGTTATCAGCAGTTCAGGGAGATTTATCCTGCCTGCAAGCCCGTTTTTGAAATTATTAAGTAAGAACAGAAGTGATCTTAATATAATAAGGTTTTGAGAATTTTATCAGGAGGAAAAGAAGATGCAGATTTATCAGGTTACCGATGAACGTTTTAAGAAATATGGCAAAGTGATCTCCAATGTGGATTTCACAGAGCTTGTGAAAGCATTGGAAGAGAAGACTCCGTTACCGGAGGGCGTGGAATATGTTCCGGGCTGTGAGGCACTGGAAGCACTTCCCGTGATGCAGGAGTTGTCCACAAAGACCTATGGGGAAATGCCGATCCAGATCGGTTACTGCAATGGCCACAATCATATGCTGAATGCACTGGAATATCATCGTGATTCCGAGATCAATGTGGCAGCAACCGATGCAATTTTAATGCTTGGCCTGGAAGCAGATATTACAGCAGATTTCACCTACGACACATCCAGAGTAGAAGCATTCCTTGTACCGAAGGGAACCGGCGTGGAAGTATTTGCAACCACACTGCATTATGCACCGTGTGGCGTGGATGGCAACGGCTTTAAGGTAGCGATTGTACTTCCGAAGGGCACCAACTATGATCTGAAGTCCAAACATGCCGATGGAGAAGACGGTCATTTAACTGCAGTAAATAAGTGGCTTCTCGGACATCCCGAAGGAGGACTTCCGGAAGGAAGCCCGATGGGACTTGTTGGAGAGAACTTATCTTTATAATTTTATGTAACAGTTTAGCCATGCAGAAATGATGTGCAGGATGACCGTGGGAGCTTGCTCACTAAGGGCAGCCTGTACAATCATTTCTATAGGGCGGACGCCCGACATGAAATAAGTTGCCGGAAATTATGTATATTTTTAGCCGATGTGTACAATCCGGCAGCTTATGAATGGCACGGCAGAACGGTTATGATTTTATTAAGAAAATGGAGGAAAGAAACATGAACAATTTACCAGTAGTAAAGCTTGGTATCGTGGCAGTCAGCCGTGACTGTTTCCCGATCGAATTATCCCAGAAGAGACGTGCGGCAATCAAGGCAGCATACAAGGGCGACTTATATGAGTGCCCGGTAACTGTTGAGAACGAACAGGATATGCTGAAGGCGGTTGAGGATGTGAAGAAGGCAGAGTGTAATGCACTCGTTGTATTCTTAGGGAACTTCGGACCGGAAACACCGGAAACCCTGATTGCAAAGAATTTTGACGGCCCCTGCATGTTCGTTGCAGCAGCAGAAGGCGACGGCGACATGATCAACGGAAGAGGAGATGCATACTGTGGCATGCTGAACTGCTCTTACAACCTTGGTATGCGTCATCTTAAGGGATATATTCCGGAGTATCCGGTTGGAACCGCAGATGACATTGCAAAGATGATCGGTGATTTCGTACCGGTTGCACGTGCCATCATCGGTGTTAAGAACCTTAAGATTATTACCTTTGGTCCCCGTCCGCAGGACTTCTTCGCATGTAATGCACCGATCAAGGGCTTATATGAGCTTGGCGTAGAGATCGAAGAGAACTCTGAGCTTGACCTTCTTGTTTCTTTCAAGGAGCATGAGAACGATCCCCGTATTCCGGAAGTATGTGCAGACATGGCTAAGGAAATGGGCGAAGGCTGCTACTATGAAGACCTCAATGTCAAGATGGCTCAGTTCGAGCTTACCTTACTTGACTGGGCAGAGAACCACAAGGGAGCAAGAAAGTATGTTGCATTTGCTGACAAGTGCTGGCCGGCGTTCCCTTCACAGTTTGGTTTTGAGCCCTGCTATGTAAACAGCCGTTTGGCTTCCCGTGGTATTCCGGTATCCTGTGAAGTAGATATTTACGGAGCATTAAGCGAGTACATCGGACTTTGCGTATCCGAAGATGCAGTTACCCTGCTTGACATCAACAACTCCGTACCGAAGTACATTTATGATGAAGATATCGTTGGCAAATATAATTATGCATTAACCGATACCTTTATGGGATTCCATTGTGGAAATACACCGGAATGCAAGATGTGCTCCAGCAGAGCCGTAAAATACCAGCTCATCCAGCACAGACTTCTTGAGCCCGCCGGTTCTGAACCGGACTTCACAAGAGGTACTCTGGAGGGTGATATTGCAGCATCCGATATTACCTTCTATCGTCTGCAGTGCAATTCCGATGGAGAACTGGTTTCTTACATCGCAGAAGGTGAAATCCTGGATGTACCGACCAGATCCTTTGGTGGTATTGGTATCTTCGCTATTCCTGAAATGGGACGCTTCTACCGTCACGTACTTGTAGAAGGCAGATTCCCTCATCATGGAGCTGTAGCATTTGGTCACTACGGAAAGTTAATGTATGAAGTATTCAAGTTCTTAGGCGTTAAGAATATCGGATTCAACCAGCCGAAGGGAATGCTTTATAAGTCTGAGAATCCGTTTGCATAATGGCATCGAACGGTTATAATTGAATGCAAAGATTGTAGATTTGTACAGTTATCAGATGAAAATTTACTAGAAATCATACAAAGCGTAAGTATACTACAGGTATAGTATATTTGCGCTTTTGTACGTTCATTGTCCGGCATGAAACTGTTCACTCGTACCTCGTTCCGGTAACGATTCACAGGCTCGAAAACGTGCAGGCAGGAATTTACTTGCAAATATAAAGAAGCAGTAATAAAATAATCAAGCGCATAATTGGGGAAACAGACAATATTTTTGGAGAATTAAGAGGAGTTAAATTATGGCAAAGAGTGCAACAAAGGATATGACCGTGGGATCTCCCATGAAGTTGATTTTAAGCTTTTCCATGCCGCTGCTGATCGGATTTATTTTTCAGCAGTTTTACAGTGTGGTAGATACCTTTATTGTGGGAAGAACGCTGGGAATGAATGCTCTTGCGGGTGTTGGCGCAACCGGAAGCATTAACTTCCTGATTGTCGGATTTGTAATGGGCGTGTGCGGCGGATGTGTCATTCCGATTGCGCAGCGTTTTGGAGCAAAGGATTATTCGGACATGCGCAGGTATGTGGCGAACTGTGTGTGGCTCGGAATTGTCATGTCTGTGGTGATTACCGTAGTGGTATGTATTCTGTGTCGTGATATCTTAATGTGGATGAAGACGCCGGAGGACATTTTTGAGTATTCTTACCAGTATATTTTTATCGTATTTTTAGGAATTCCGGCAACCTACCTTTATAATATTTTGTCCGGTATCATGCGTTCCATGGGAAACAGCAAGATTCCGCTGGTATTCCTGATTATTTCCTCAGCAATTAATATTGCACTGGATCTGATCTGCATCATCAATCTGCATATGGGTGTTTCCGGAGCCGCGGTTGCCACCGTTGCCTCCCAGTTGATTTCGGGCATTCTCTGCCTGATTTATATGATGAAGAAATTCGAGATCCTTCGTATTACAAAGGACGAATGGAAGCTTAGTATGCCTCATATCGGTATGCTGTGCGCCATGGGTGTGCCGATGGGATTACAGTATTCCATCACGGCAATCGGATCGGTTATTTTACAGTCCTCCGTGAATACCCTTGGAGCTACAGCCGTTGCCGCAGTTACTGCCGGCAGTAAGGTCAGTATGTTCTTCTGCTGTGCGTTTGATGCACTTGGAACAACAATGGCAACCTACGGTGGTCAGAATGTGGGAGCAAAGAAGCTGGACCGTCTTGGCAAGGGACTCTTTGCCTGCAGTATTTTCGGTATTGTTTATTCGATCGTGGCATTTATTATCATGTACTTTGCAGGTGGAACACTGTGCGGACTCTTTGTAACGGATGCGAGTAAGGAACTGCTTGACAGTTCAAGAGAGTTCCTGCTAATCAATGCGGCATTCTTTATTCCGCTAGTATTCGTGAATGTCATCCGGTATATGATTCAGGGAATGGGATTCAGCACCTTCGCTATTCTGTCCGGAGTATTTGAGATGATAGCAAGAACTCTGATGGGTATTTTCATTGTTCCGGTATTTGGATTTACCGGCGCCTGCTTTGCAAGCCCACTTGCCTGGATTATGGCAGATATCTTCCTTATTCCGGCATACTTTTATGTCAAAAGGAAGCTTGAGAGAACATTGAACGGAGAAAAAACAGCAGCTGCGTGATGCAGCTGCTGTTTTGAAAATCACCATTCTGAAGATTACTATCTGAAGATAATTATTCTAAAGATAACTATTCAGAAGGCTGTGATTCTGAAGATTCCTCTTTTGAACGTGATTCTTTTAAAGTCTCCGGTAGTTGGAGCTTCACGACCTTCCGGTCGTAGGTGAGGATTCCATTGACCTCCTCCTCAATATCCGATACCTGAGTATAAACAGCACCGCTTAAGCCCTGTTCCCGCAGAGGGAGGAGGGCTTCTTTTATGAGAGTATCATAAGCCTTTGAAAATTCTTCCTTTGTCTCATAACGCTTGTAGCCGAAGATCCGTTCCACGCTGCTGTGTCCGTCGATGTGGCAGGCGAAGCCGCCATACTCGGACAGGAAGAAGGCCCGGCTTTTCTTATGCTTCTTCCATTCTCCGGCAGCAACCTTAAGACGCCGGAAGTAATTGTGTACGCTGATAAAGTCTCCGGCACCCTGATCGAACCAGCCGCTTGCCGCGTCGATGAGCCGTGTCGGATCCTGTGCGCGGATGGACTCTGCAATACGTACCGAATCAAACTGTCCCCAGCCCTCGTTAAAAGGACACCAGATGGCAATGGAGGGGAAGAATTTCAGGTAATCAATCATATCGGCCAGCTCTTCTTCCCATTCGTCACGGGCATCTTCATCCTCTCTTGCAAAAAGATGGTAAGCCTGATCCGAGATGTGGCGTGCCAGAGAAGGGCATACCGTGGGCAGATAGTTGATAAACGGCATCCGGTACTGACCGCCGCCGTTAATCATATCCTGGCAGACGATCATGCCAAGGCGGTCACAGTGGTAATACCACCTTGCAGATTCTACCTTCAAGTGCTTACGCATCATATTGAAGCCCAGCTTTTTCATGGTTGTGATATCATAAAGCAATGCTTCATCGGAGGGGGCCGTCATTAATCCATCCGACCAGTAGCCCTGATCCAGGACACCCATGAGGAAACAGGGCTTGTGATTGAGACAGAAGACCGGTTTATCCTCCGATAATTCAATGGTATAGGTGCGCAGGGCAAAGTAAGTTTTCACCTCATCCCTGCCTAAGGTTACCGTTACCGGGTAAAGCGCCGGAGCTTCCGGAGTCCATGGGAAAAACAGTTCATCCGGAATGGAAATCGTAAAATCATAGGACTGGGACTGCGCATGATGTCTGTGTACATCGGCAAGATTACTCTTCGGAGTCAGGGACTGCCGGAACAATACCTGTTTTGCATCCGGTGTCATGACACAGATGCGCAGCATCGGAAGTGCATCACACAGAGCCGTATCGACCTCGATAAATACCTCCTGCCGGTCAAAGTCCGGTTCTATGGTAATATGTTCAATATGGGTGGCAGGGATCCATTCCATCCAGACGGTCTGCCAGATGCCGCTCTGTGCCGTATAAAAGATGCCTCCACGCTTTAAAATCTGTTTGCCGCGGCTCTGGAAGCCTGCATCACTGGGGTCGCTGACACGTACCGTCAGCTCATTTTCTCCTTTTTCCAGAAAATCCGTGATGTCGCAGTCGATGGGAAGATATCCGCCGCGGTGGGACGTTACCTTGTTTCCGTTGAGAAAAATATCGGCTTCGTAGTCGATCGCACCGAAATGCAGGATCAGACGGCTGCCATTAAAGAGATCCATCTCGTCAACCGGGAGCAGACGGCGGTACCAGAGGTATTCCCCCGGCTGCAGCTGGCGTTCCACACCCGACAGGATCGCTTCCGGAGAAAAAGGGACGAGAATCTGCCCGTCGTAGCGGTCGGGGAAGCCCTTTTTCGGCTGGATAGCATAGTCCCATAAGCCGTTCAGGTTAATATAGGATGGGCGCTCAAACTGGGGGCGCGGGTATTCTGTAAGTACCTTATCCTTTGAAAGCGCCTCTCCAAAGGGAGTTGTAAGACGCTCCAGGGGGTCTTCGTTATGCGGCTTAATGATGCTTCGCAGCGCATCCTTGAAATCCATAGTATCCATCCTTTCCTTATTGCAAATGGTTAATTTGGTAATGATTCAGATTTGGCCTCATTTATGGTACAATGGGCTTTGGAGAAAGGAATATTACCTGTTTCTCCAATGGATATAGTATAGCACAGAATAAAGAAGAGCAACAAAAGAAAGAGGAAATTCATTGAAAAACGAAGAAGATCAGATATTGAGGAAGCATTTTACCGATCTGGCGCGGAAAGCGGACCAGAGTCATATAGCAACGTTCACCGGGTTCTTAAGTCTGCCGGAGCAGTCCGTTTTTTATTCCATGGACTTTTCGTATGTACCGTACTGCGTTTTCGGAGGTCAGGAGGGGTGTGAGAGGGCAGTGATCCGGTTCGGTGAGGAATGGGAGTTTCCGATCTGCTGTATCAAAATGGCACCGTTAATGAATAAGTTTGCGGATGCGCTGACGCACCGGGATTTTTTGGGGGCACTCATGAACCTTGGGATTGAGCGTAGTACGCTGGGAGATATTTATATTGAGGACAAGACGGGGTATCTGTTCTGCCTGAAAAGCATGGCAGAATATATTACCGAAAATCTTACACGGATCCGGCATACAAGTGTACAGTGTACGGTCTGCGAAGAGCCGCCGGTCTTTTTGCAGAAGGAACCGGAGGAAAAGCTCATCCAGATCAGCTCCGCACGGACCGATGCGCTGATTGCGGGGGTGTATCATCTTTCACGGACAGAAAGTAATGAGCTGTTCCGGGAGCAGAAGGTATTTATCAACGGAAGACTGTGTGAGAATAACAGCCGGGCGCTGAAGGAGGGGGATCAGATTACCGTCCGCGGCTATGGGAAGTTTGCCTATGAGGGCGAAAAAGGGATAAGCAGGAAAGGAAAAGTGAATGTGAGGATTCTGGTATGGTGATGCTGCAGCAGATGATCGTGATGTTTCTGATGATGGCGGTCGGATATTTATGTTATCGAAAGCAGATTCTTACGGAAGAGGTGAGCAGAAAGGTTTCGGCGATTGTAGTGAAGGTGGCCAATCCCTGTATGATTTTAAGCAGTGCACTGACGGATCAGCAGATGCAGGGAAAGGAGCTGGTACAGACGCTTGCAATCGTGGTCATGATGTATGTCTTTTTACTTGTTATGGCACAGCTTCTTCCGAGGATCCTGTGCATACAGAAGGAGAGTCGTGGAGCCTATGCAGCGATGACGGTTTTTGCAAACATTGGCTTTATGGGATTCCCGGTACTGGCTGCGATGTACGGCAATGGAGCGCTTTTGTATGGAGCGGTCTTTCAGATTCCATTTAATATTCTGATTTATACCTATGGAGTGGCGGTGCTGACAAGAAAGCCTGGTGCCTGTGTGAAGACAGAGCCGGGTGTGAACGCAGAGGTGGATGTGAAAGCAGAGCCGGATGTGAAGTCAGAGGTAGATGTGAAGGCAGGGCTGGATGTGAAAGCAGAGCCGAATGGAAAGACAGGGGAACGGCAGGATGCGCAAGGCATAACAGCGGCTGTGAATGGGAAGTCTGAAAATATAGAAAATGGCAGTGAACAACAGGGAAAGCTGCAGGGAACAGTAGAAATCGTGAAGAAGATCTTCAATATCGGAGTGATTGCCTGTATCGCAGCAATGCTGCTTTACTTTCTGCAGACTCCTGTTCCTTCCTTTTTACAGGCATTCATTACGAATCTTGGGAATCTCACCGCTCCGTTAAGTATGATGATTATCGGAGCATCCCTTGCACAAATGCCGTTAAAGGAGCTGTTTCTGGATAAGAAGCTGTTACTGTTTTCGCTGGTGAAGCTGCTGCTTCTTCCGGCTGTCTGGATGATCATGGTGAATCGTGTGGCAGAGCAGGAAATTTTGCGGGGGGTGTGCCTTGTGATGATGGCGACTCCGGCAGGAAGCATGACTGCAATGCTTGCTCAGCAGTATGGCGGAGATTATGAAACTGCTTCCCGTGGTGTGGCGCTTACCACGGTGCTTTCTGTGATCACCATGCCGCTTCTGGCTGCGGTATTTCTGTGAATGGAATGAGATCGCAGATCGCTGTCATTGTAATATGATAAAGAAGCTGCCTGGAAAGAATGAGAGCCGGTACCCGAATTGTGGATCACAAATGTAACAGAAATAGTCCTTATCATACATTGATCTGGCATAAGGACAAGAGCTCCCGGCATATTTTGTATAAAAAATATACCGGGATTTCTTATGAGCAAATACATAGAAAAATGGAAACAGACAGGAAAAAATCTGACGGATGGTCTGCATGTGCATTGGAAGGAAGAGTGGAAAAGACAAGATGGGGAGAAGCGTCCGGATTATCAGAAAAGAGTCTGCATGCTGCTTTTGCGGAATACGGCATTTCTGCTTGTCACCGCCGCACTTCTGCGTGGAGCGGTGGTGTTCTGGGGAGACAGCGTGCATGCAAGCAACACGGTTGGAAACCGTGAGCTGCCGATTTACTGTGTAAAAACAGATGAAGCGGGGGGAAGGAAGATTGCACTCACCTTTGATGCAGCATGGGGAAACGAGGATACGAAGAAAATTCTCGAAATCCTCAAAAAGAATAATGTGAAAGTGACCTTTTTTATGACAGGCGGCTGGGTAGAGAGCTATCCGGAGGATGTCAGAGCCATCCTTGCGGATGGGCATGATCTGGGAAACCACAGCGAAAACCATAAGAATATGAGTCAGATTTCCGATGCGGAAAAGAAAGAAGAGCTGATGAAGGTTCATGAAAAGGTTCGTGAGCTGACCGGGTATGAAATGTTCCTGTTCCGCCCGCCGTATGGTGACTATGATAATGCGGTAATCAAGGTCGCAAGAGAGTGCGGATATTATCCGATTCAATGGGATGTGGATTCTCTGGACTGGAAGGATTACGGAGTGGATTCTATTATTAAAACAGTTACCGGACATAAGCATCTGGGAAGCGGATCAATTATTTTGTGCCATAATGGAGCGAAATTCACATCTGAGGCGCTGGATAAGCTGATTCAGAACCTGAAAGACCAGGGCTATACCTTTGTGCCACTGTCAGAGCTGATTTACAGGGATCATTATCACCTGGATCATGAGGGAAGACAGATTAAGGATTAGGGAAGAGGATAAGAATAGAAATTTGAAATGCATATGACAATGTAAAATAAATTTTTTTGCAAAATTGAAGATTGCAGGTTTAAAACTTCTATGCTAAAATTTCTGTAAAGCATAGAAGTTTTCTATTTACAGAATATGTATTGAAATTGATTCTGTAACTAAGAGGGTCCCAGCCCTTGTCTCTGATATTCTCACAGATCAGAAAATCCATGCTTTGATTCCAACGAATTAAATTGAACAGGCAGAGGATTTTTGTGCCCATAGAAGAATTCTCTGTGAAAAGGAGGTTGTTTATGGGAAAATTCGATTATTGTATGAAAGAATATCTGCAGAATAAGGAGTACTTTGCAGATCTGTTTAATGGATGCTGCTTTGATGGGCAGACTGTGATTCGAGCAGAGGATCTGACGGAAGCGTCGGAAACATATACAGTAGCACGGACAGAGGAAGACAATGCAGAGCATGTACAGATCCGGATTTTGGATGGAGCGCAGGGAAAGACTATCGAGGTAGAGAGTGCGAGTCCTTTCCGGAGAGCAGGGAGAAATAAGAAGACACAGCTTCTGAGGGATGTGAAAATGAAACTAAGGACCGGTGCAACCTTGCAGGTATTAGCGGTAGAAAATCAGAGTTACATAGACTATAGCATGCCGGTTCGATGTATGGATTATGATGTGGCAGAGTATAATCGGCAGTTAAGGGAAAAGAAGCAGCAATTTCAAGCATTGCGGAAGCAAATGAAAGAGTCTGGTAAATATGCGATGACGATTATTACCTATGCAGAGAAGTTATCCGGGATTTTTAAGACGGATCGCTTGCAGCCGGTGTACACGATCTGCCTTTATACTGGAACAGAACCGTGGGATGGACCAAGACAATTATCGGATATGATGGAATTTGGTGAGAATGAGTTGCTTCAAAAATGTTTTGCAGATTATTCTCTGCGTCTGTTTTGTGTGAATGAGCAAAGTGACTTTGAAGAATTTCATACAGAACTTAGAGAATTGTTTCGGGCAATGAGCTATAGGAAAGATAAAGAAAAGTTTCTGAGTTTAGCAAAAGATGAACGATATGCCCATTTATCAGAAGAAACATGGGATGCAATAAGGATTATGACAGGACGGGAATATCTTAAGAACAGTCATAAAGCAACATATAAAGTCATGAACGAAAGCGGAGAGGAGCGATATGATATGTGTCAGGCCTTACAGGAATTAAGAGAGGATTTTATTAATGAAGGAAAAAGAGAAGGAAAAAGAGAAGGAAGGCAGGAGGGGAGGAGAGCGCAGCAGTGTTATACAATCGAAATCATGTTGAATAAAAATTACGACCTGGCAGAAATCTGCTCCATAGCAGGCTGTGATCCGGCTCTTGTAGAGAAGGTCAGGGAGAAAAAGGGAGGAAAAGGTGGCAATTAAGACGCGGGGGAAGGCTGAGTGAAAAGCTGAGTGAAGCTGAGTGAAAAATTTCTGCAGGGGGTTAATCTTTTATAACCCAAAACCGATATAAACTACAAGAAACCGTTAAATATGAAATTGTGACCATGTTGAACAGACATCAGGGAAGCACAGGGAGGTGTACACAATGACAATTGAACCACTAAGCAGTGCCATGACTTATCAGGCACAGAATACACAACAGGCAAAGCCTGTACAGAAGGCTGTAGAAAACACGGACGTTTCCACTACAGCAGAACAGACCGTCAGCTTTGATCCGACAACCGCGAAGATTAAAGAGGTCGATGAGAAGAACGGACAGGGAACCGGGACCAATAATCAGGGTACTTCCGAACAACAGACAGCAAGTAATGAACAGATCAGGAAGGCTGTCGAACAGCTCAATAAGAACATGTCCCATTCCGAAGCAGTATTCGGAATTCATGAGGCAACGAACCGTGTTACGATCAAGATTGTAGATAAGGATACCCATAAAGTAATTAAAGAGCTTCCGCCGGAGAAGACCCTTGACATGATTGCCAAGGTATGGGAACTGGCAGGAATCCTCGTAGACGAGAAGAGATAACAGGCAGGAGGAATCGAATATGGCAATGCGTATGACCGGAATGTATTCCGGAATGGATACCGAAAGTATCATCCAGGAGCTCGTTTCTGCCAAGAGAACGAAGGTCGATGATGTTAAAAAGAAGCAGACCAAGTTAGAGTGGAAGCAGGATGCCTGGAAGGATTTAAATACGAAGCTTAAGAACCTTCAGAGCAAGTATATCAGTAATATGCGCTTTGCTTCTTCTTATATGAAGAAGACAACCGCAGTGTCGAACAGCAGTGCTGTCAGCGTGATTACAGGTGAGAATGCGGTGAACGGTGTACAGTCCCTGGAGGTAAAGCAGCTTGCAAAGACCGGTTATTTAACCGGTGCACAGATAAAAGCATCCGGCAGCGGAAGCATTACCGCACTGTCCAGGTTAAGTGATCTTGCCGGCAGTGATGGCATCAGGGATGGTGGGCAGATCAGCATTAAGGCCGGAGATAAGGATCTCACCCTGGATGTGACGGCAGATACCACAATTTCAGATGTATTGACGAAGCTTAAGGAAGCAGGACTCAATGCAAACTTCGATGAGAAGCAGCAGAGGTTCTTTATCAGTGCCAAGACCTCAGGTGCGTCCAATGATTTCAGCATTACAGCAGCAGGAAGCAACGGACAGGCAGCGTTAAAGGCACTGGGGATTCAGCTTAATCCGGACGGAGATCCGACAGCAGAGGGGTATGCGAAGAAGATTGACGGACAGGATGCCAAGATCGAGTTAAACGGTGCAACATTTACCAATAATACCAATGTATTTGAAATTAACGGACTGACCTTTACGGCACTCAGTGAGACCAAGGCAGGGGAAGCAGTCACCATTACCACACAGGATGATACCGATGGAATCTATGATATGATCAAGGGCTTCCTCAAGGAGTACAATACCATCATGAATGAGATGGATAAGCTCTACAATGCGGCTTCTGCATCCAAGTATGAACCTCTTACCGATGATGAAAAGGATGCCATGTCTGATACAGAGGTAGAGAAGTATGAGAAGAAAATCAAAGATTCCCTGCTTCGCCGGGACTCTACACTATCCACTATCCGCAGCAAGCTTACCTCTGTAATGAGCAGTGGAACAACGGTAGATGGCAAGCAGATGCACTTAAGTGATTTCGGAATTGATACACTGAGCTATTTTACGGCAGCAGAGAATGAGAAGAATGCTTATCACATTGATGGAGATCCGGATGATGAGAATACCTCCGGCAATGCAGATAAGCTGAAATCCATGATCGCATCCGATCCGGATACCGTCGTATCCTTCTTCAGCAGCTTACATAAGGAACTGTATTCTACGATGAATGGTCTTTCCAAGGCAGTAGAGGGCTACCGCAGCTATGGCAGCTTCTATGATGACAAGAAGATGAAGTCCGACTATTCAGACTACACCACGAAGATTGCCGAAATGGAAAAGAAGCTGAATGCTTACGAAGATAAGTGGTACAGTAAGTTTAGTAAGATGGAAACCGCTCTTGCAAAGATGCAGTCCAATGCAAGTGCGATCACAGGATTACTGGGAGGTTCATGATATGGCAATACCGGCAGCGTATGCACAGTATAATAACAGTAAGGTTCTGACGGCATCGCCGGCAGAGCTGACACTGATGCTCTATGAGGGCGCCATTAAGTTCTGTAACATTGCGATTATGGCAATTGAGAAGAAGGATATTGAGAAGAGCCATGTGAATATTGTGAAGGTAGAGAACATCATTAATTACCTGCAGAGTACACTGGATACGAAATATCCGGTTTCTGAGGATTATGACCGGATCTATACTTACCTGCAGCAGCGTCTGGCACAGGCGAATATCCGGAAGGATCCGGAAATTCTCGAAGAGGTATGTGAACATCTTCGTTCCGTGAGGGACACCTGGAAGGAAGTAATGGCGAAGAACCAACATAAAGGAGCTGAATAATGGACAATTACTTATCCGTATTAGAAGACAGCCTGAAAAAGAAATTACAGATCCTAGACGAACTCACGGACTACACGACGCAGCAGCAGGAGTTGCTTAAGGTGGAAGAGCTGGATTATGAGGCTTTTGACCGTCTGGTAGATCAGAAGGAGCCGCTCATTGAGAAGATTATGGAGCTGGATCAGGGATTTGAGACTGTCTATGACCGGATTAAGGAACAGCTTCTTGGCAATAAGGAGCAGTATGCTGCACAGATCAGAGCCCTGCAGTCCCTTATCGGAGAACTCACGGATAAGAGTGTGAAGCTGCAGACCATGGAGCAGCGGAATAAGTCTGCCGTAGAGCAGCAGTTCCGTAAGTCCCGTGAGAAGATCCGCCAGGGACGCCAGAACAAACAGGCGGCACTGAATTATTACAAGAACATGAATAATGCCAATTATGTGCCACCACAGTTTCTGGATGATAAGAAATAACTATTTGTGGTTAATAAATACACGAAAAACAGAAAACAAAAATTTACCCCAAAATTTTTCAAAACAGGGTTAAGTATTTCGGATACACTCCGATATATAATACAAATAAAACAAAACAAATTGCTAAGACAAACAGTTTTGTTTTAGAAAGCGCAGAGCATCTTTCGAAGGCGTACGATTTCAAAAGAAATCTGCACAATAAATAAAACAATCACTGCAGGGAAGCAGTGAACAATTTCAAGGAGGAATGAATTATGGTAGTACAACACAATCTTACAGCTATGAACTCTAACAGAATGTTAGGTGTTACAACAAAGACACAGGCTAAGTCCACAGAGAAGTTATCTTCCGGTTACAAGATCAACCGTGCAGCAGATGATGCAGCAGGACTTTCCATCAGTGAGAAGATGCGTAAGCAGATCAGAGGTCTGACACAGGCTTCTTCCAACGCACAGGATGGTATTTCTGCAGTGCAGACTGCTGAAGGCGCACTGAACGAAGTTCAGGATATGCTTCAGAGAATGAATGAGTTGGCTGTTAAGTCTGCAAATGGAACTAATTCTGAAACAGATAGGGATTATATTCAGAATGAAATTGATCAGTTAACTACGGAAATTGATCGTGTATCTGAGACAACTAAATTCAATGAAACTTATCTGTTAAAGGGTGACCAGAATGCAACTAAGGATTATACGTATACCTATAATACGGCTACTGGTAAGGCTGCTGAAGTTAAGTTGCCGACTACAGACTCTAACAATGGTAATAAATTAACTGTAACTTTTGATCCTGCAACAGCTTCTGGTGAGGCACAGAACGAAGTAGCTAAATTGATTAGAGATCAGGGATTTAGTATTACTTCTTCTAGTGAAAAGAATGCAACAGATCCTGCTAAGTTTGATAATTCTATCACACTTAAGCTTAATGGAACAGAAAAGTATAAGGTTGTTGAACAAACAGCAGGAAGTGTTTATGAAATTCAGGATAATACTGGAAAGAAAATTGCAAGTATTAACTTAACAGTTAATAATGGTGGTACAGTAGGTGTAGGTCAGACAGATAAGTTTACTAAGGTCGGTACAGAAACAATTACTGCAAGTTCAGCTACAGCTGGATATGGTAATGGCGAGACGATGAAGTATTATGACAAAGATGGTAATGGAATTCCGGAGAATGCATTAGATAGTTACTTTACTTCAAGTACAAATGCGGCTGGAACAACAATTACTACATCTGCGAGATCTGATGCTAAAAATGTGTATGATGCATTAGGAAATAAGCTTACGCCTGATAGCACGCTTGTGACTGCAAAGCAGGATTTAACGGGTGCTTTATCATTAACACTTCATGTTGGTGCTGATGCAACTTCTAACAATCAGATTTCTGTTAATTTGGATGCTATGTCTGCTAAAGGTCTAGGAGTAAATGGTTTGAAGGTTGATGGCGCAGATGATACCAATGCTCGTGATGCTATTGAAACTATTAAAGAAGCAATCCAGAAAGTATCCACCCAGCGTTCTGCTCTCGGTGCAGTTCAGAACCGTCTTGAGCACACGATCAACAACCTTGACAACGTAGTTGAGAACACCACCAGTGCAGAAAGCCAGATCCGTGATACCGATATGGCTACTGAGATGGTTAAGTACTCCAACAACAATATCCTGGCTCAGGCAGGTCAGGCAATGTTGGCTCAGGCTAACCAGTCCAATCAGGGTGTTCTGTCTCTGTTACAGTAAGCAGCACTACGTCAGATTAGGTTCTGACATTGACAGAGTGAAGAGCTTGTATACTACTAAAGAAAAGGGCGGTACAGTTTGTACCGCCCTTTTTCTGTATGTCAATGAAATCCTGTCCTCAGACCTTGATAAATTTTTATCTGATGTTTTGGATGAATTCTGTATCGAAACAGTTCAGGCTTGCTTAATCATTTCTGTATAGCTGAATTGTTATATAGAAACAAATTTTAAACAAATTTTTCCTATAAATAAACGAAAAACTATTGAAATTCACCAAAAGTTCTGCTATGCTGATTTTGTTAATCAGATGAGCATAAGAAGAAATTGCGATCAATCATCTATATTTTCTAATTCAAATTAAGGCACTTATATCGTGCAGATATCACATTTGTAATTATTCAGAACCAATGTCACTTAGTTAAACCGCTGCTAACGCAACGTAGTTTACCTCATGTGGTTACTTCGTCATATAAATTATGCCAAATGCCCTTACGAATGCGAGCATTTGGCGTCCATATTGTCATAATTTGCATGGCTCTGAATAGTTACTCCATTTCTGTAATTTATGATGGAACGATATGCACATTTATCCAAAGAAACCTGGGAGGCGATTGCAACCATGACGGGTCGTAGCTTTTTTGAAGAAAATATGGAAACATACAAAAGTCAGAATGAGAATCAACGGGAGGAATATGATATGTGTCAGGCATTGCGGGAAATAAGAGAGGATTTTTTTAATGAGGGTAAAGCAGAGGGAAGAGCAGAAGGAAGAGCAGAGGGAAGAGCAGAGGGAAGAGCAGAAGGAAGAGCAGAGGGAAAAGCAGAAGGAAAAGCAGAAGGAAGAGAAGAAGGAAGAGCAGAGGGAAGAGAAGAAGGAATAAAAGAAGGAAGAGAAGAGGGACACGAAGCAGGAATAAAGGAAGGTCGTGAAGAAGAGCGGGAAGCGGGAATCAGACGGTTAATTGAAGACAACCTTGAAGAAAAGAAAACCAAGGAGATCATTATTCAGAAATTGATCCGTTGGTTTTCTATGGATGAGCAGACAGCACAGCTGTATTGGGATAAGTATGCAGGTTCAGAGAACGAAAAGGAGGAGATTTATGGGAAAATATGATACATGTATGCAGGAGTATCTGCAGAATAAGCAGTACTTTGCAGATTTATTTAATGGCTGCTTCTTTCATGGGAAGCCCGTAATCTGTGCCAGTGAACTGACAGAAGCCTCGGAAGGATATGTGGTGGATCAGGATAACACCATTACATCTGAAAAGCCCCTGGCTGCCGTGAAGGTGAAGAAGGGCGGGGATGAGGATTGTTTTCAATGCTCCGGGGATAGGATTCTCGATCAGGCAACCGTTTCTGATGCCGCTGGAACAGAAATTCAGATTGAGAAGAGCAGACCTCGGCCGGGAAGAAGACGAGACACAAAAGCGAAGTTAATGAGAGATGTTAAGATGCAGTTACGTTCCGGAACCGTCTTGCAGGTGCTTGCTGTTGAAAACCAGAGTTATATTAATTATGGAATGCCGGTCCGGATCATGGGATATGATGCGGCAGAATATAATCGTCAGATGAAAGAACGCAGACAACAGGTGAGTGCGTTATGGAAGCAGGTGGAAAGCTCCGGACAGTATGATACGCTTGTTATTCCGGTTACTTATGCAGAGTATATGTCAGGAATTCTGAAAACAGACCGTCTGCATCCGGTGTATACGATCTGCCTCTATAGTGGAACAGAAACCTGGGACGGCCCCAGAAAGCTGTCGGATATGATGGAGTTTCGTGCAGAGACGGATCCACTAAAGGAATATTTTTCTGACTATCCGGCCAATTTATTCTGTGTAAATGAGCAGAAAGAATTTGAATGCTTTCATACTGAATTACGGGAGCTGCTTCGGGCGATGAATTACCGGAAGGATAAGAGGAAATTTCTTAGTCTGGAGAAGGATGAACGATATGCACATTTATCCAAAGAAACCTGGGAGGCGATTGCAACCATGACGGGTCGTAGCTTTTTTGAAGAAAATATGGAAACATACAAAAGTCAGAATGAGAATCAACGGGAGGAATATGATATGTGTCAGGCATTGCGGGAAATAAGAGAGGATTTTTTTAATGAGGGTAAAGCAGAGGGAAGAGCAGAAGGAAGAGCAGAGGGAAGAGCAGAGGGAAGAGCAGAAGGAAGAGCAGAGGGAAAAGCAGAAGGAAAAGCAGAAGGAAGAGAAGAAGGAAGAGCAGAGGGAAGAGAAGAAGGAATAAAAGAAGGAAGAGAAGAGGGACACGAAGCAGGAATAAAGGAAGGTCGTGAAGAAGAGCGGGAAGCGGGAATCAGACGGTTAATTGAAGACAACCTTGAAGAAAAGAAAACCAAGGAGATCATTATTCAGAAATTGATTCGTTGGTTTTCTATGGATGAGCAGACAGCACAGCTGTATTTGGATAAGTATGCAGACTCGGCAGAGGAAATGGTGCTCGATTGATAAAAATGGTTTACCATGTCTCAATATAGGGTTATAATGAAATAACACAATGGATATACGACAGTCAAGGGGAAAGAGGAATTACAGGAATGACCATTTACATCTGTGATGATTCTAAAAGTGACCTGCTGCGGCTGAACCATCATCTGCAGGAGTATCTGTCACATCAGGATCAGAAGATTACGATAGAATCCTTTCAATCCGGAGAAGAGCTTCTTCGGCGATATGAGGAAACCATGGAGAAGCCATCACTTATTTTTCTGGATATCTATATGGATGATCCGGATGGTATGAGTGTGGCGCATACACTGCGTGAGGAGCATTATGAGGGCGGACTGATTTTTACGACAAGCTCGATGGAGCATGCCATGGACAGCTATAATGTAGATGCCCTGTATTATCTGCAAAAGCCCTATGACCATGAGGATTTCATGAATGCCATCCGCCGCTGCACATCCATCTTTGAAGGAACCTCGAAGCAGTACCGGATCAATGTGCAGGGGAAGGAGCTGCAGATTCCGCTGAGGGATATTCTGTATTTTGAAACAGGCCGCCATGTGACACTGATCCATACGCTTACCGATACCATTTCCATAACGAAAGTTCTGTCCGAGGTCTGCGAAGACTTTGAACAGAATCCGGAGTTCCTTAAGGTGGGACGCAGTTATCTCATTAACCGTCTGTATGTCCGGAATGTGGACCAGGCAGAGATTGAAATGATGAACTCAGCGGTGATTCCGATCCCGGTCCGGCTTCAAAGAGAGATCCGGCAGCAGCTTAAGGAAGACAGGTTCTCAAAGACGTAACGACATGCTCCCATAGATCCAGTGTATCCGGAAAGAGAGCCATCAGGGTATCCTTCCGGTGAGTCCTGGATGCCATTTCCAGTTGATAAAATTTCTCTCCAAGCTCCATGTGCCCGATTCCACGGGACTCGCCCTTTAGCTGGTGAGCCAGATTGGTGAAGGCATCAAATTGGCTGCCTTCGGAGAGATTTTTCCTGCGTGTAAGCAATAAATCCCTTTTAACATCATATTCTTCTGTAAAGCACTTCAATACTTCCAGATAAAAGCTCCAGTCATTGCCGGCATAGGACAGTCCCTTTGCTACATCAATCCCCATGCGGGAAAGCTGCCCGGTAAGGATTGCGTCACCTGTTGCGGGAACATTTTCGGCAGCTGCTTTTGCTTTATAAGAAATCCCGGTTTCTTTCCGGATATTTTCAATATTTTCATCGGCGAACCGGATGAGATTTTTGGGAAGATATTGATAAATAATCGCTTCCAGCTGCCTTCCTTCAACCGGCTTTTCAAGGAAGTCATCAAATCCCTCCTTAAGATAAACGTCCCGCGCATCCGGATAGGCATTGGCGGTAACGGCAATGACCTTGCTGTCTGTACAGAGATGTCCGCTGCGCTTTTTCATAATATGAAGTGTTTCGATTCCATCGAGCTCCGGCATGAGATGATCCATAAAGATCAGGTCAAAATGACCGGCGGCAATGGCATTTAAGCATTCTTTTCCGCTTTCTGCAAGGGTGACCTGTACCTGCAGGTATTTTAAGAGCCCCTGGAAGACAAAGCGGTTCATCTGATTATCATCGACTACCAGAATCCTTGCCTCTGGCGCGGTAAAGCGGGGAGGCGCAGGAGAGAGCGTTTCCGGATCTTCCCCGTCTTCTTCCGAAAACCGGGAAAAGCCTCCAAGCTCTGCAGGATCTGCAATCTGCTGGAGCAGCTCAAAGGAAAAGATCGAACCCACACCGTACTCGCTGTCAATCATTAATTCACTTCCCATCTGCTGCAATAGCTGGCTGGCAATCGAAAGACCAAGCCCTGCACCTTCTATATTCCGATTGCGCTTCTCATCCACACGGCAGAAGGCATTGGTGAGATGGTCAATGTCTTCCTTACGGATTCCGATGCCGGAGTCCTCGACCGACACAGTAATGGCTACAGAAGCTCCATGACGTTCTTTCTGGGAAATACATAAACGGACATAGCCTTCATTGGTATATTTCACCGCATTCGTCAGCAGATTAAACAGAATCTGCTGGAATTTCAGATCGTCACCAATCAGTTTTACGGGAAGATGTTCATCAATAAAGATCTCCAGACGGAGATTTTTGTTGTTTGTCTGCAGCCGGATGACATCCAGCGTATTGCTTAACAGCTTACCCGTTTCATACGTAACAGGCTGCAGCTTCTGGTTTCCCTGTTCCATACGGGAATAATCAAGAATGTTGTTCACAAGAGATAACAGGAGGTTGCCGGATTTCTTGATGTTTGCGGCATATACACGGATCTGCGGTTCGCCGGATTCACGCATAATCATCTCGTTCATACCTAACACGGCATGAATCGGGGGTGCGGATTTCATGGGACATATTGGCAATAAAGGTGCTCTTGGCGAGATTTGCCTCTTCTGCCTTACGTGCCATTTCATTCAGCTCCTGAATATGGAGCTGCTGGTTGGTATCATCGGTTATTTCGATGAGGTAGCCTTGAATGTGGCTTTGTTTTCCCATGGTAAAATAACTGAGCCGGCATTTGAGAATGCGGTCATTTCTGGTATAATAACGGGTTTTACCGGTACTGGAACCAAAATGGGTTACCCAGTCACCGAATTCCTTATAAAGAAATTCCTCTTTTGGGGGAATCTTATGATCCATCAGGAGACGTTCAAGCTCCGGAAAATATTTTCTGGCGACGTCATTGCTTCCGATGTATTTTCCATGGCGGCTGAACGATACATAGCCATATTCGCGGCGTTCCTCACGGATGTGTTCGGCATTAATGGACAGATCATAGAGATTTGTTCTGCGGAACAGCACAAATAAAAGCACCATATTCAGCACATAGGCAAAGGGAAGAAGCTGGATTTCGCATGCGGTCAAGCTTTCGATGGCATAAACCGCCATACAGAACAGCTCCGTGGCTAGAAGGAAAAAGGTATTGACATAGGAAACCTTATTCCTGTTTCGGAATGCGTAGACCATAACACCAAGATCAATGAGGACATAAATAACAATCAGACAGGTATAAAGAATATGTGCCGGTCCGTCCTGTGTGATGAGGAAGGTGACACCATGACGCCGGACAATGGAGACATTGCTGTAATAAATGGTGCTGTAGCCGCCGGTATAGGCAAGCCCCAGAACTACAAATCCGGCAATGGACATGGCAGTAACCATAAAGGCCGGAACCCTGATCCGGCAGAACTGGGCAACCGCAAGGAACATAAATAAGGTAAGGAAGGTTCCGTCCAGATAGGCAATCCGGTTTGCTAAAAGAGCCTCCTCCAGATTGTGTGACATGGCAAGCTGCCAGTAACCGAAGTTGACAATTGCGGTAGTCATGGTAGAAAGTACGTGATAATTTCCGCGATACTGGCTGGTTGCGACGAGAGTCAGAATTAACAACAAAACAGAGAATGCAAAGGCTGCAAAATACAAAGCGACCATGAAAAAGTTTCCCTCCTCATTTTCCTGCGTATACTAGTATAATACAAAAAGGGAGTACAATTACTCCCTTTTTGTATATGTGGTTTACAGATAAGCTGTGAAATAATTCTGCATTACTGAATAATTACATATAATTATATGCTTATGTGCTTAATTACATTGCATCAACAACAGAGTCAAGAACCTCTAACAGAGCAAGAATGGAATCATTTAATACTTCAGCATCCTCTTCTGTGATGGTGTCCTGGGAGATTTCACCCATCTGGGTCATAATATCCTGAGTTTCGTTCAGAGCTGCTTCGATGTCGTCGTTCTGTTCTACTTCGTCAGACATATAAGCGTCTGATACAGCATCATAGGCTTCGGATAATGCAGCAAAGTTGTCCTGTAAGGTGGCGAAGGATTCATCGGAGCATCCCTCGGAAGCTGCGTCAGCAGAAGCGTCTGTTTCAGTCATACCATCAACGAGTAAGGATAAAGCATCTAAAATGTCAAGCATTGCGGAATTCAGAGTTTCAGCATCTTCTTCGGTAATGGTATCCTGGGAGATTTCACCCATCTCATTGATTACATCTGCAGCCTGGTTCATTACATCCTCGATGGAATCGTCAGCTTCAATCTCATCGCTTTCATACAGATCCTTAACAGCGTTGTAAGCTTCTACCATGCTTGCGTAATTGTCCTGTAAAGCGGAGAAGGTTTCATCGGAACACATTCCGTCTGCTGCGGAATCCTCTGCGGTATCCTCTTCCTCTACAACTTCCTCAGCTGCGGTGTCGGTGCTGGTCTCTTCAGAGCCGCCGCCACATGCGGTAAGCATGGACATTACCATAGCTCCTGTCAATAATACTGCTAATAACTTCTTTTTCATAATAAATTTCTCTCCTTTTCTTTTCGATTGCCGCCCCTAACGGCACTTTTTGCATTTTAACCGCATTATCAGGAAAAAGCAAGGGCATCTGCCAAATTGTAATCAAAAGTGCCAGATTGTGTAACAGTTCAGCCATGCAGAAATGATTGTATAAGATGACCGTGGGAGCTTGCT
>ERZ827423.978-NODE-978-length-31247-cov-4.182643_pt1 | contig 31247 bp, 37 predicted proteins | sample MGYA00519775_ERZ827423 | MGnify/ENA primary metagenome ERZ827423 (study PRJEB31778, sample SAMEA3449296) | human gut metagenome | biome: human gut; feature: human-associated habitat; material: faeces | place: United Kingdom | collected 2010/2012 ... | reverse complement strand
CATGGCCAACGGCACCACCGCCCTGCAGGCCGCCGCCTCCGCCACCCAGACCATCCCCATCCTGGGCACCTCCATCACCGAGTACGGCGTGGCCCTGGGCATCGACGGCTTCGACGGCACCACCGGCTTCAATGTCTCCGGCACCTCTGACCTGGCGCCGCTGGACCAGCAGGCGGAGATGCTGCACACCTGGTTCCCTGATGCCAAGACCGTGGGCCTGCTGTACTGCTCCTCCGAGCCCAACAGCCAGTATCAGGTGGACACCGTCCAGGGCTATCTGGAGGACATGGGCTACACCTGCACCCAGTACTCCTTCTCTGACTCCAACGACCTGTCCGCCGTCGCCACCACCGCCTGCGCGGAGAGCGACGTGCTCTACGTCCCCACGGACAACACCGCCGCCAACAACGCCGAACTGATCGGCAACATCGCCCTGGACGCCCAGACCCCCATCATCGCCGGTGAGGAGGGCATCTGCAAGGGCTGCGGCGTGGCCACCCTGACCATCAGCTACTACGACATCGGCTACAAGACCGGTGAGATGGCCTATGAGATCCTGGTGAACGGCGCCGATCCCGCCACCATGCCCATCGAGTACGCCCCCCAGTTCACCCCCAAGTACAACCCCACCATGTGCGAGGCTCTGGGCCTGACCCCGCCCGACGGCTATGAGGCCATCGCCGAATAAGCAGGCGCTTTTGATCGTCCAATAAAAGCCAGCGGAAAAGGGGCTTCCCTTTTCCGCTGTACTTTGCTAGAATAAAGCAGCAAACTGCCTCCGGGAACGGCCCGGGGATTTTGGAGGGATTTCACTTGAACATCATGCATCTGGTCAACGCCCTGCCGGGCGTGGCCGCCCAGGGACTCATCTGGGGCATCATGGCCATCGGCGTGTATATCACGTTCCGGATTCTGGACGTGGCCGACCTGACGGTGGACGGCACCATGGCCACCGGCGGCGCCACCTTCATCATGCTGACCATGGCGGGGGCGCCGATGCCCCTGGCCATGCTGGGGGCCTTTCTGGCCGGCGTGCTGGCGGGACTGGTCACCGGCCTGTTCCACACCGCCTGCGGCATCCCGGCCATCCTGGCCGGCATCCTGACCCAGCTGGCCCTGTACTCCGTGAACCTGCGGATCATGGGCCAGGCCAACCGGCCCGTCAGCTCCCGGCAGTATGACCTGCTGGTGGACCAGCAGAGCGTCCGGTCCCTGAGCCTGGACAACCCCATCCTGGTGGTGGCCATCTTCGTAGCGGTGGTCATCGCGGTGCTGTACTGGTTCTTCGGCACGGAGCTGGGGGCCTCTCTGCGGGCCACGGGCTCCAACCCCAACATGTCCCGGGCCCAGGGCATCAACACCAACTTCACCAAGGTGCTGGGCCTGATGCTGTCCAACGGCCTGGTGGCCCTGTCCTCCGCCCTGCTTGCCCAGTACCAGGGGTTCGCGGACGTGAACATGGGCCGGGGCGCCATCGTCATCGGACTGGCGGCCGTCATCATCGGCGAAGTGATCTTCGGCAAGGTGTTCCGGAACTTCGCCCTGAAGCTGGTGGCGGTGGCCATCGGCGCCATCTTGTACTATCTGGTGTACCAGGTGGTCATCTGGCTGGGCCTGAACACCGACGACATGAAGCTCATCACCGCCCTGATCGTGGCAACCTTCCTGGCCATCCCCTACTGGAAGGGGAAGTACGCCCACGTCAAGGTGCCCGCCGGAGCCGCCAAGGCAGACAAGACAGGAGGCGATCAGAATGCTTGAGATCAAGAACATCTGGAAGACCTTCAACGCCGGGACGGTCAACGAGAAGCAGGCCCTGCGGGGCGTCAGCCTGACCCTGAAGGACGGGGACTTCTGCACCGTCATCGGCGGCAACGGCGCCGGCAAATCCACCATGCTCAACGCGGTGGCCGGCACCTTCACCGTGGACAGCGGCGCCATCGTCATCGACGGGGTGGATGTGACCCGCCTGCCGGAGCATAAGCGGGCCAAGTTCATCGGCCGGGTGTTCCAGGACCCCATGATGGGCACCGCCCCCACCATGCAGATCGAGGAGAACCTGGCTCTGGCGGCCCGCCGCGGCCAGCGCCGGGGCCTGGGCTGGGGCATCACCAAGACGGAGCGGGCGGACTACCGGGAACTGCTGCGGGACCTGGATCTGGGCCTGGAGGACCGGCTCACCAGCAAAGTGGGGCTCCTCTCCGGCGGCCAGCGCCAGGCGCTGACGCTGCTGATGGCCGCCCTGAAGCGGCCAAAGCTGCTGCTGCTGGACGAGCACACGGCGGCCCTGGACCCCAAGACCGCCGCCAAGGTGCTGGAGCTCTCCGACAAGATCGTGGCGGAGAACGGCCTCACCACCATGATGGTCACCCACAACATGAAGGACGCCATCGCCCACGGCAACCGGCTGATCATGATGTACGACGGCAACATCGTCATCGACGTGTCCGGCGAGGAGAAGAAGAAGCTCACCGTCCCAGACCTGCTGGCCCTGTTCAGCAAGGTCAGCGGCTCGGATGAAGCCGACGACAAGCTGCTCCTCTCCTGAGCCGCTGACCGGGGCCCCGCGCAGCGGGGCGCGCGGCAGGCGCGTACAAGCATTTTGCGCAGCAAAATCTTGGCCCTGGGGGAATTCACTTCCCCCAGGGCTTTTTGTATCGCAAGGGTTCCCGGCCAGCTCCGCCGGCTGGGATTCAGCGGCAGCGATGAAGCTGACGACAAGCTGCTCCTCTCCTGAGCCGCTGACCGGGTACAGCTCAAATCCGAATCCGCAGGACAAAGGCGGGCATCCTTTCGGATGCCCGCCCTTTTATACGCGCTCAATTCCCCGTCTCCAGGGAGATCTTGTTGAACATGGCCAGGATGTCGTCCATGGAGGTGGCGGACTTCTCCGCCCCCGCCCGGTCCAGCACCACATGGCCCCGGTTCATCATCAGGATGCGGTCCCCATACTCCACCGCGTAGCGGAGGTTGTGGGTGACCATCATGGCCGTCAGGTGCTTCTCCCGGACCACCTTGTCCGTCAATAACATGATGACCTCTGCCGTCTTGGGGTCCAGGGCCGCCGTGTGCTCGTCCAGAATCAGGAACTTCAAGGGCGTCATGGTAGCCATCAGCAGTGCCACCGCCTGCCGCTGGCCGCCGGAGAGAGCCCCCATCCGCACGTCCAGCTTATCCTCCAGTCCCAGGCCCAAAGAGGCCAGCTGCTGGCGGTAGAAGTCGATCCGCTTTCTGTCCACGCCCCGGCCGAGGCCGTAGGACTTGCCCTTGTTGTCCGCCAGGGACAGGTTCTCCAGCATGGTGAGATTGGGGCAGGTGCCGGCGGCGGGGTCCTGATAGACCCGGCCCATGGTGGCGTACCGCTGGTAGTCCTTCAGCTTGGAGATGCTCTGCCCCCCTACCAGCACGTCGCCGGCCTCGATGGGGATGGAGCCGCAGATGATGTTCAGCAGGGAGGTCTTGCCGCTGCCGTTGCTGCCCACGATGGCCACGAACTGGCCCTCCTCCACCGTCAGGGAGAAGTGCTCGAACAGCCGCTGCTCCGTCAGGGTGCCGGGGTTGTAGATCTTGGTGATGTCCCGTACTTCAAGCATGGATGATCGCCTCCCCCTTCCGGCCGGACAGCACCAGCACCAGCAGGAACAGCGCCGCCGTGATCAGCTTCATCATATTGGTGGGCAGGCCCATGCTCATGGCGATCTGGATGCAGAGCTTGTAGAGCACGCTGCCCAGCACCACCGCCGTGGTGCCCTGGGGCGAGCCCAGGAAGTGGAGCGCCCGGGACTTCCGCAGTCCCCGGGCCAGCCGGGTTCCAGTGTAGAAGTGCATCAGGGACACGCCGATGATCACCGCCGCCAGGCCGTATACCAGCTGGCCGGTGCCCATGGTGGCGGAGAAGCTGCGGGTCTCATGGCAGACGATGCAGCCGCCGAAGGCCACCAGGGCGTTGGAGATCACCAGGCCCAGGATCTTCACCGTGCCACGGTCCTTGGCCAGGGTGGTCACCAGGGTGGCGTTGTCTCCCACCGCCCGCAGCAGCAGGCCGGATTTCGTGTGGAAGTAGGCGTCCAGCAGCAGCTTCACCACGATCACCAGCACCAGGGACACCACCAGCTTCCGCCCCGTCAGGGTCAGGTTCCCCAGCAGGGCCATCACCGGGGCGGAGGTGAAGATGGTGTCCGTGGCCCGGTCGATGGTGAGATTGGATCCGGCGATCTGCAGGTTCACGGAGAACAGGGCCGTCATGGTGATGATGCCCGCCAGCAGGTTCCGCACCCCCAGCTTCACATGGACCACACCGGTGAAGAGGCCCGCCAGGCCCCCCACCACCAGGGAGATGGGCAATGTCAGCCAGGCGTTGACACCTTTCGTCATCAGCACCGCCGTGACGGCGGCCCCCAGGGGGAAGGTGCCGTCCACCCCCAGGTCCGGGAAGTCCAGAATGGAATAGGTGATATACACGCCGTAGGAGATCAGGGCATAGATCAGCCCCTGGATCAGAGTGCTGGTCAGCAGTTCCATCACGTCCATGAAACGAGAAGCCTCCTTGTGAGAAAATCAGACCACGGTGCTCCGCAGAGTGCCGATGCCCTCGATGGCGCACTCCACGGTGTCGCCGGACTGGAGGAATCTGGGCGGGTCAAAGCCCATACCCACGCCGGCGGGAGTGCCGGTGGCGATGATGGTGCCCGGCAGCAGGGTCATGCCGGCGGTCAGCTCCTCCAGGATCTGCCCGATGGAGGTGATCAGCAGGGCGGTGTTGGAGTTCTGCCGCAGCTCGCCGTTGACATGGCTGGTGATCTCCAGCGCCGGGGGATAGGCGATCTCGTCGGCGGTCACCAGCACAGGGCCCATGGGGGTGAAGCCGTCCAGGCTCTTGCCGAAGTACCACTGCTTGTGGCCGGTCTGCAGGTCCCGGGCGGACACGTCGTTGAGGACGGTGTAGCCGAAGATGTAGTCCGCCGCGTCGGCGGCCTTTACGTCCCGGGCGGTCCTGCCCAGTACCACCGCCAGCTCCACCTCATAGTCCAGCCGCTCCGTGAGGCCCGCGTGGCGTGGGATGACGCCGTCGGGCTTTCCGGCCTCGCTGACCCGCTTGGAGAAGTACACCGCCGCCGGGGACTCCTTGGTGAAGGCGTCGACGTTGTAGCGGGCGGACTCCTCCTCGTGGGCCCGGTAGTTCATACCCAGGCACAGCACATCCTGCCGGGGGCGGGGAATGGGCGCCAGCAGCTCCACGTCAGACAGCGCCAGCGCGCTGCCGCGCTCCGCCGCGGTGACGGCGGAGCGCAGGTCTGCGAGGGTCATGGTCTCGATCAGGGTGTTCATATCCGGGACGGGAAGGGGCAGGACGCCGCTTCCGTCGGCGGTGAGGGCGCCCACGTGTTCGGCGCCGTTCTGGCGGTAGGTGATCAGCTTCATGGTTGGCTCTCCTTTTCTTCAGCTGCCGGATGGGTCACTCCGCGCACTCTTCGGCCTGCTGGGCGATGTCGTCGGGAATGGTGATGCCCAGCTTGGCGGCGGTGTCGGAGTTCACATACAGGCCATAGTTCTCAATGGTCTCATAGGGCAGGTCCTGGCAGGTGGCCTCGCCGGTAAGGACCTTGGCGGCCATCAGGCCGGTCTGGATGCCCAGCTGGACGTAGTCCAGGCCAGCGCCGGCTACGCAGCCCAGCTTCACCTGCTCCACCTCGGAGCCGTAGACGGGGATGCCAGCCTCATCGGTCTTTTCCAGGATAGCGCCCAGCACGCCCACCACGTTGTTGTCCGTCAGGTTGGACAGGCAGTCCACCCCGTGGGACAGCAGGGTGTCCACCGCCTGGGTGACCTCCGCCTGGGAGGTGACGCCCACGGCGTCGATGGTGAAGCCGTAGTCCGCCGCCAGGTCCTCATAGATGCCGACGGAGTAGACGGAGTTGGCCTCGCTGGTGGTGTAGACGATGCCGATGGTGTCGGCGTCCGGCTGCAGGGCCCGGATCAGCTCCAGCTGGCCGGCCACCGGCAGGGCGTCGGAGGTGCCGGTGACGTTGCCCGCGTCCAGGTGGGCCCCCACCGGGTCGGTGATGGCGGTGAAAATCACGGGGATGTCCTTGTCCTCCGCGGCGTTGAAGCAGGCCACGGCGGCATTGGTGGCGATGCCCACCATCAGGTCCACGTCCTCGGCGGAGAACATCTGGCCGATCTGGGTGGCCTGGTTGTCGTCAAAGTTGGCGTTCTGGTAGTCCACCTCAAAGTCGGTGCCCTCCACCAGGCCGGCCTGCTCCAGCCCCTGGAGGAAGCCCTCCCGGCAGTTGTCCAGAGAGCCGTGCTGGCCGTACTGGCTGATGCCGATCAGGTACTTGACGGTCTCGCCGCCGTTATCGGCGGAGGCACCGCTGTTGGAGGCGGTACCGTCCGTGCTGCCGCCGCAGGCGGCCAGGGACGCCATCATGGTCAGGGACAGGCCGAAAGCGGCCAGCTTCTTCATCAGGTTCATCATCATATCTTCTCCATTCTGTCATCAAAAATTTCGGAAAGGGGGCGGGTTGGAATCATCTGGTCACGGCACAGGCCGCGCCATCGTTTTGTCAGCAATTTCATCGGTCGTCGCTCCTTTCCAGAGAAGTCCAAAATTGGAATCAAAAAAAGCCCTGTCCCAGATTTGGGACAAGACTTGAAACCATCCTGCGGTACCACCCAAGTTGACGCACTGCGCCCGCTCGTCTCGCGTACTTCCATACGCGCCGCCCGGATAACGGGTGCGGGCCCCGTCAGCCGCTACTGAGCTTTCGCCGTTCGCGCTGCCCTCGCAAGTCCATTCGCTGGAAAGTTCTCTGCCATGATCCCACCATCCACGGCTCTCTGAAAGGTGACCTGACCAGGTACTCCTCTTGCTCATCGGTTTTGCTTGATTGGTTGCATTATACGAAGCGGCGGCGGAAATGTCAACCGTGATTTTGCACAAATCTCTCTTTTCCCTTGCCAATGGGCTGCCGGTGGGCGCCGCGGTCCGGAGCGGATGGAGGAGAAAGCAGTTCCACCGGGCCGGGTTCTGTGGTATAATCAGTCCCGGCATTATCCCCATCACTCAGGGAAGGAACGATTGCATATGCACGCCTATACAGCCGCGGACACGCTGCGCGTCGCCAAGCGGTATCAGAACCCCAAGCGCAGCTATCTGCTGGTGAATCCCCTCCAGGCCAAGCACATCCCCGTCAGCCCCGCGGCGTCTCTGGACATGATGTCCGCCCTGGGGGCCCAGGTGGCCGCCGCCCATCCGGAGGCCCGGCTGGTCATCGGCTTCGCGGAGACCGCCACCGCCATCGGCGCCGCCGTGGCGGCCGGCCTGGGGCCGGACTGCGTCTATCTCCACACCACCCGGGAGCTGCTGGCTGGGGACTGGATCCTCTTCCAGGAGGAGCACAGCCACGCGGTGGAGCAGCGGCTCTGCGCCGACCAACTGGCAGCGTGGATCGAGGCGGCGCCCACCGTTGTCTTTGTGGACGACGAGCTCTCCACCGGCCGGACCCTCCGCAACATGGTCCGCCAGCTGCGGGAGCGGTTCCCCCTGCTGGCGGAACGGCAGCTGGTGGCCGCATCCATCCTCAGCCGGGTCTCACCGGAGGACCAGGCCAGGCTGGCGGCGGACGGTGTCGCCTGCCAGTGCCTGGTGCGGCTGGAGGACCGGGACTACGACCAGCTGGCGGCCCCCCTCTCCGTGGAGGAGGCGCCGTCCCCGCCGGCGGGCCCGCTGCCGGCGCTGGGCAACCTCTCCGTGAAGGCCGCCCTGCCGGATCCCCGCCGGGGCGCTGGCATCGGGGCGTACCTGGACGGCTGCCGGGCCCTGGCGGAGGAGCTGGTCCCCGCCCTGCGGCAGGAGCTGCCTGCCGGGGGCTCCCTGCTGGTGCTGGGGACAGAGGAGTGCATGTACCCGGCCCTGACGGTGGGGGCGCTGGCGGAGCAGACGGGCCTCTGTGCCACGGTGCGCTGCCATGCCACCACCCGCAGCCCCATCGGCATCTGCCATGAGGCGGGCTATCCCATCCAGAACGGTGTGCGGCTGCCCAGCCTCTACGGAGGCAGCCGGCGGACGTACCTCTACGACCTGGCGGCCTATGATGCCGCGGTGGTGGTGACGGACGCCCCCGAAGCAGCCGCGGCGGCCGCCCTCCCCCAGCTGGCGGCGGCCCTGGGACAGCGGGGCTGCCCCCGGGTGTATCTCTGTGAGATTTGAGAGGTCAACCATGTTCAGTACCTATCAGAGCCAGGATGTGACCATCCTGCTGAAAGACATCACCGGCCTGGTGGCCCCCCTGGGCACCCGGGAACGGGAGGAGCGGATCCAGAGGGGCGTCCACTACTCGGAGATGCTGCCCCTGGAGTATGAGCCCTCCCCGGCGTATCTGGCCGCCTATCACGACGCCCTGGACCGCTACGCCCCCCTGACGGCGGAGGCCGTGGCCCGGACGGCGGAGCAGATCTGGGCGGCGAAGGGGGAGCGCTGCGTCCTGGTCTCCCTGGCCCGGGCGGGAACCCCCATCGGCATCCTGCTCCGGCGGTATCTCCGGGGCCGGTACGGCGCGGACGTCCCCCACTACACCATCTCCATCATCCGGGGCCGGGGCATCGACCGCAACGCCATGGCCTATCTGCTGGACCGCCATGCCCCCGGCGACCTCCAGTTTGTGGACGGCTGGACCGGCAAGGGGGCCATCCAGCGGCAGCTGGACGCCGCCATGGCGGACTATCCCGGAGTGGATCCGGGGCTGGCGGTGCTGTCGGACCCGGCCAACGCGGCCGCCATCTGCGGCACCCACGACGACTTTCTCATCGCCAGCTCCTGCCTGAACTCCACCGTGTCCGGCCTGCTGAGCCGGACCTTCCTCCGCAGCGACATCATCGGGCCCACGGATTTCCACGGTGCCGCCTTCTACCGGGAGCTGATGGACCAGGACCTGACGTACCAGTTCATCGATGCCATCCAGGCCCACTTTCCCCGGTCCGCCTCCTCCGCGCCCCCGCCCCGGCGCAGCGGACGGACCGGGCTGGAGGAGGTCCGGCAGATCGCTGCCGCCTTCGGCATCCGGGACATCAACCTCATCAAGCCCAGCATCGGGGAGGCCACCCGGGTCCTGCTGCGGCGGGTGCCCTGGAAGGTGCTGGTCCACAGCCTCCGGGACGAGGCCCATCTGGGCCACATCTACCAGCTGGCCCGGGAGAAGGGCGTGGAGCTGGCGGAGTATCCCCTGGAGAACTACCGGGCCTGCGGCCTGATCCGGGACCTGGCGGACACGTAGCCATGGGGACGATCTTATTCGCCAGCGACCTGGACAACACGCTCCTCTTCTCCCACCGGCACCGGCAGCCCGGGGACCGGTGCGTGGAGCTGCTGAACGGGGCGGAGCAGGGCTTCTTCACCCAGAGGACCCTGGACCTGCTGCCCCAGGTGGTCCAGCGGGTCCAGCTGCTGCCCGTCACCACCCGGTCCATCGAACAGTACCGGCGCATCCAGTGGCCGGAGGGGACCGTGCCCCGGTGGGCCCTCACCGCCAACGGGGCCGTCCTGCTGCGGGACGGTGTGATGGACCGGGACTGGTACGCGCAGTCCCGGGAGATGGTCCGGGCGTATCAGGGGGAGCTCCGGCGGGTCCTCCGCTTTCTCTCCAACCGGCCGGAGCCCTCCACCGTCCGGTCCGTGGAGGAGATGTACGTCTATGCCGCCTGTCCCGGCCCGGCGGAGGCGGAGCGGTGCAGGTTGGCCTGGGACGCCGGCTCCCCGATCCGGGCCGTGGTCTCCGGCCGGAAGGTCTACTTCTTCCCGCCGGGGGTGGATAAGGGCACCGCCCTCTGCCGGGCGGCGGAGCGGTTCGGCCCGGAACGGGTCATCGCCGCCGGGGACAGCGTCATCGACGTGCCCATGCTCCGCCGGGCGGACCTGGCCCTGCTCCCCGGCCCGGAGCTGCTGCCCCGGCTGCCCGGAGCCCGGGTCTGCGGCCCGGACCAGCGGTTCCCCGACTTCGTGCTGGAGACGGTCCTCCGGCAGGCAGCACCTGCGGACACTTGATTTTTTCGGGGAAAGCTCCTATACTGGATCCATCAACGAAAGGGGAGGCACATACCATGAGCGAGTATTCCGGCAACATCCGGGATCTGCCGGTGGCCACCGGCGGACATTTCATTGAGAACTCCACCAAGAAGATCGTCTTTGGCCCCGACGGCCGGTTCTGGGACGACTATGTGATGCGGCTGTTCACCCTGGAGCCCGAGGCGGAGAGCAGCGTCCACTCCCATCCCTGGCCCCACTGGTTCTTCTGCATCCAGGGAGAGGGCTACTTCCTGATCGACAAGGAGCGGGTGCCCCTGGAATTCGGCACCTGGGTCCATGTGCCCGGCGGTGTGCGCCACAACTTCGGCAACACCGGCAAGGGCCAGCTGATGGCCCTGTGCATCGTGCCCCCGGAGGGGGACGTGAATCCCCTGAACGGGTGCTGAGCCCATTGCGCAAAAAGAGGCCGGACAGGAAAACCTGTCCGGCCTCTTTTTGTCGGTTCAGCGGTTTTGAACGCGGGACCTCAGACGGTGTCGAACACCCAGGCCTTCTCAAAGCCGTCCCGGGTGGCGCCGGCGATGCGGCCCGGCGTCTCGGCGCTGCCCACCAGAACGGCGTTCAGGCCGGTCTCCCGGAAGGAGGCCGCCAGGGCCTCCTGGCTGTGGGTGCCCATGGCCAGCACCACGGTGTCCGCGGCGATGGTCTTGGTCTCGCCGGTGGCGGTGTCCTCCACCGTCACGCCGCTGTCGGTGACGGCGGTGAGCTTGTGGCTGGTGTAGACCTCCGGGTCATAGGGCTTGATGCGGCTGTAGATGTCGTTGAACACCACGTTGTAGATGCCCTGGCCCACGGTGGGGTTCATCTCCACCATGGCAAGGCCGTGGCCCTGTTCCAGGATCATCTCCGCGCACTCCAGGCCCGTCAGGCCGGTGCCCACCAGCACCACCTTGCCGGTGCAGGAGGCCTTGCCCAGGATGACGTCCTCCGCCAGCACGGCCTTCTCGATGCCGGGGATGGACTTCGGCACCACCGGCGGCGCGCCGGCGGCCAGGAACACCCCCACGGGGTGCAATGCCGCCACGGTCTCCGGCGTGGCCTCGGTGTTCAGCTGGATGGTGACACCCAGCTCCCGGGCCTCCAGCGCCAGCACGTCGGTGACGCCCTGGAGGTTGGCCTTGTGAGGCGGCAGCTTGGCGATGTTCAGGGTGCCGCCCAGGGCGGGTCCCTTCTCCATCAGCGTCACAGCAAAGCCCCGCTTGGCCAGGATGATGGCGCACTCCAGGCCGCCGGGGCCGCCGCCCACGACCACCACCGGGCGGCCGTCACCGTTCTTCTGGAGATCCTGCCAGCGGTAGCGGTACTCCCGGCCCAGCCGGGGGTTCAGGGAACACTCCACCGGCATGGCGTTGCCCAGCAGCCGCTCCCGGCAGTACATGCAGCCGATGCACTGGCGGATGGTCTCCGGCCGGCCGGCCTTGGCCTTGTTCATGAACTCCGGGTCCGCGAACTGGCTGCGGCCCAGGGCCACGAAGTCGCTGACGCCCTCCTCCAGCAGCGACTCGGCGAAGTCCGGGTCCTTGATGGTGTTGGTGGCGATGACGGGGATGTGCAGCGCCTCCTTGAAGGCCTTGGCCACGTGCTTCTTCCAGCCGGGGGTGTAGGAGAAGGGCTCGCAGTTGGCGTTGCCGTTCCAGGAGCTGCCGTTGGAGATGTTGATGCAGTCGATGCCCTGGGCCTCCAGGTGGCGGCCGATCTCCAGACCGTCCTCCAGCGTCAGGAAGCCGGGCTCGTCGGTCATCTCGTCGCCGCAGATGCGGACGGAGATGGGATACCGGCCCAGCTTGGCCCGGATGCCGGCGATGATCTCGTCGATGAAGCGGCAGCGGTTCTCCAGGGAGCCGCCGTATGCGTCAGTGCGATGGTTGTAATATTTGCTGAAGAACTGGGCGATCAGGTAGGAGTGGGCGCCGTGGAGCTCCACGCCGTCATAGCCCGCCTTCTTGCAGCGGACGGCGGCGGCGATGAACTTCTCCTGCACCCGCTTGATGTCCTCCAGGGTCATCTCCCGGGGCACCTCGCCGCCGGGGGCCATGGGGACGCCGCTGGGGCTCAGGTTCTGCCGGCCGGTGAAGGCGCTCTTGGAGGTGGCGCCGCCGTGGTGGAGCTGGGCGAAGATCCTGGCGCCGTAGGCATGGACGGAACGGGTCAGTTCCTCCGCCTCCTGGACGTTGTAGTCCTGGGCCATCCGCAGGTTGTGCTGGGTGGGGATGGAGTCCACGTCGTCCACGCCGGTGTACTCATTGATGATGAGGCCGATGCCGCCCTTGGCCCGCTCGGTGTAATAGGCGATCAGGCGGGGGGTGGCGTTGCCCCGGATGTCCGCCAGGTCCGTGCCCATGGGGGACATGACGGCCCGGTTGCGGATGATGAGGCCGCCGATGCGGCCGGGTTCAAAGAGCTTTTCGTATGCCATTGGTCAGTCCTCAAAATTGCGGTTGTGGCCGAAGTGACCGGGGTTGGCCAGGGGCTCGATGGTGGCCACCCAGCGGTTGGTGTAGTTGAAGAAGCCGGCCACAAAGGCGGCCTCCAGGATCTCATGATCGTTGAAACCGGCCTTGCGCAGGTTGTTCACCTGGGTCTCGTCGATTTCGTCGGGGTGCTTGGTGACGTACCAGGCGTACTCGCACAGGGCGTACTGCTTCTCCGTCAGCAGGGGCTTGGCGGAGCGGAAGTTGTAGCTGAGCTTGTCCACCAGCATGGGGTTCTTGGTGTAGCCCCGCAGCGCGTCGCCGTGAGTGGTCAGGCAGTAGGAGCAGCAGTTGACGGAGGAGACCACCACGCCGATCATCTCCTTATCAGCGTTGGTGAGATAGCAGGTGTCCGGATTGAACAGGGACCCCTTGAAGTCCAGGAAGCCGATGTACTGGGAGGCATTCAGCGGCAGGATCTTGAACAGGTTGTTGATGAACCCCCAGTTCTTCTCCATGGTCTCCACATTCTCGTTGAAGACGGCGTACTCTTTGTTGGTCATCTCATTGCGGTCGGGCTTTTCCAGCCGGGACAGCTTTTCATCAAATTCCAGTGCCATAGTGTGATCCTCCTGTTAATAAAAGTAAGCTTATTCTACCACGTCCGAAGCCGTGTGTAAAGGCACACAGGCGCGGCAGAAAACCCTCTGCCGCGCCTGTCGGGTTGCACTCAGTCCACCGGGCAGATGGCAAAGCATCTGGTGGGGAAGCCGGTGCCGTCCTTCAGCTTGGGGAAGCCGATGACGATGATGCTGCCCACCGGGGGCACCTGGTCCAGGTTCCGCATGACCTCGATCTGGATGCGGTCCACCTCCAGAATGTACTGCTCGCCGGGATAGGGATAGGCCCCCTCCTTGGTGGTGACGGTGGCGGGGTCGGTGTCCGCCGGCTCATGGCCGATGGCGCCGATGTTCCGCTCCTCCACCAGCCACTGGATGGCCGCCTTGTCCCAGCCGGGATAGTGGGGCTGGCCGTTCTCATCGGGGTTGTCCAGGTTGGACTTCTTGTACCAGTCGGACCGGAAGGCCACGAAGGCGCCCTCGGGGATCTTACCGTACTGGGCCTCCCAGGCCTTCAGGTCGTCCACCGTCAGCATGAAGTCGGGGTTGGCGGCGCACTCGGCGGACTTGTCGATGACCACCAGGGGATACATCAGTTCCTTGACGGTGATGGCGCTCATATCCCGGCCATTGCCCCAGAAATGACGGGGCACATCGGTGTGGGTGCCGTACTGGCTGGCCACGCTGTACTGGATGCAGCGCATGGGAGCCATCATGTCATCGGGGGTGCCCTCCGCATAGTCGAACAGCAGGTCCGCCTGCAGGGGCTTGAAGCCAAACCAGTGGGGGGTCTCCGGGCTCAGCTCGTGCGTCAGGTCCACCCACTTGTACTTGGGGGACTTCAGCTCCTTTACGGTATCCCACAGTTTCAAATTCGCCATAATGTGTATCCTCCTTTTCATGTGACGGGTTGCTTGTCTCCAAACGCGGTATGCGTCTCGATAGAAGCAGTATACAGGGAAATGAGAGAATTTGCAATTCGCGAAGTGTAAAAAAATGGCTGTCCGCTCATGGCGGTCATTTGTCTTTTTTGTTTTTTGCGCCATTTTTCCCCGCAAGGCCGGCCTCCCTCTGTTCATCGGCGCGGTTCCGGGACCTGGATGCCTGATAACAGCGCGCAAAAGGGACGCGGCCCAATGAGCCGCGTCCCTCCTTTTCTCATTCCTCCGGCGGCACCGCCAGCTGAAAGGTCTCCCAGGTGTGCTCCGCCGCCTCCACCTGGGCCCAGGTGTATCCGGCGTCCTCGCACTCCTGCCAGGTGAGGTACCGGAAGTAGAACTCCACCCCCAGGTGGCAGGGCAGGATGTCCAGGATGATCCGCTGGATCTGGTCAAAGCCCTCCGGCTCCCCCGCCACCTCCGGGAAGATCACCCGCAGCTGTCCGTCCCCCATCTCGATAGCCCGGGCCTTGATGCCGCAGCCCCGAAGGGTGGCATCGATGGCGCTGGGCGTCAGGCTGTCGCCGTCGATCTGCAAAAGAGCCGCGATGGCGGCCCTCCGGTCCGCCGCCGTAGAGGCTGCGGGGCGCCGGGCGAACAGGGTCTCCCGCCGCGTCAGCCCCTCGTCCTCCGCCGTGGCAGTCAGGGACTCCCGCTCGATGACCGCCAGCCGGTTGTCCACCGCGTCCAGTCCCGCCCCCAGGGCGCAGACCGCCGCGCCGCTGACCGAGTGCTCTGTCAGGTCATAAATGCCCAGAGGGGCCAGCAGGTTTCGGAGATATGCCTCATACATCGCCGTCATCCTCCATCTCCGTGATGGTCACCGTCCCCAGCACCGGCAGCCTGGCGTCGTCCGCCGCCAGGTCCGCGGCAGGGGACAGCAGCCGGTAGTTCTCCACGCCCTCCACGTGGTACAGCAGGTCTCCCAGCTCCGCCAGCAGCACCGCCTTCCCCAGCCGCCGGCCGCTGAAGAAGCCGGCCAGCGCCTGCTCCGCCGCGGCCTTCACGGCGGAAAAGTCCGTCCCCTCCCGGACGGCCAGCTCCGCAGAGACGCCGATCTCCGCCGCCGCAGGGGCCTTGGCCTGGACATCCACGGCGATCTCCCGCCGCTCCTGCAGGTCCGCCTGGACCTCCTGCAGCAGCTCCGCCCCCGGCAGGCCGGCCTCCGTGGCGATGTACACGTCCACCGTGCCGATGCCCCGGGCCCGGCCCACCGCCCGGGCCGCCGCCACGCCGCTGTGGCCCATGGCCGTCTGCTCATACCAGGCGGCGTTGGCGCCGTTGGGCAGCCGCTGATAGCTCTCCAGGATCCGGCTTCGGAGGCTCTCGTCGTCCTCCTGGTCGCTGCCGCCGGTGAAGGGCGCCGGATTGGTGCACCCGGTGATCCCCACCGGGCAGGCGGTGAGGATCCGGATGGTCCCCGCCGCCGCGTTGCCGCTCCGCCCCGGCTCCAGAGCCTCCGCCGGTGCGTCCACGGACAGTTGGCCGGCCTCCAGCACCGCCTCTGCCGTGGTCTGGAACCGCACCTGGTCCGCCGTCATGCACACGGTCCCGGCGGCCACGGTCAGTGCCGTGGCCGCCGCCTGCTCCACGGAGAACCGGAGAGTCCCCACCGCTTTTGTGGCCGCCGTCCGGGTGATGCCCCGCATCTGGGCGTGGTAGTCCAGATAGACGCCCTGGGCCGTCTGGGGAAAGCTCTGATCCAGCACCCACTCCCCCTGGATGTCCAGTGCCTGAAGCTCCGCCGCCGCGGCGTACAGGCGCACTGCCAGGTCGCAGTCCGCCTCCGGCGTGAACCCCGCCCGCTGGGCAAAGGCTGCCAGCAGGGCCTGATAGATCTCCTCTGTGGTCTTCACACAACCGCTCCTCTCACGATACTTCCACGGTGACGGACAGGGAATCACCCCGCCAGGTCATGGACGCCGTCACCCGGGCCCGGCCGCCGCCGGACTCCGCCAGGGTCACCTGGTCCACCGTCAGCCCCTCTTCCGGAGCCAGGGCCTCCGCCACATACTGCTCCGCCGCGCTCTGCCGCTGGGCGGCGGACAGCTGTCCCAGCTGCCACAGCCGGCTGCCCAGCTCCGGCAAAAAGGGGAAAGTCCCCCGCCGGGCCGTCAACCGGAAGAGCACCCGCTCCAGCAGGGCCTCCCGGCCCTCTGCCCGCCGCAGTCCCCCTGTGCCGTCCAACACATAGTCTCCGTTCCGCAGGGAAAGTCCCATCTCCACCCCTCCTCAGCAGTCGCAGGGCGCATAGGGCTCCCCGTTCACCGTCAGACTCCCCTGGATGCGCACCGCGCCCCGCAGCTCGATCCCGCCGTCCTGCCGCAGATAGACGGTGTTTCCGTCCGGCCCGAAGAGGTACACCTCGCCGGGGCGCATTCCCGCCGGCACCTGGGCCTGCCGGGCGCCGGCCACGCACTGCTCCTCACCGCCGGGGCCGCCCTTGATCACCAGCACGGCGGACCCGCTCTCCGGCATCCACACATAGCCGCCGGGGCCGTAGACCGGCAGGGCCCGCACCTCGCCCCGGGTGACCACGCCCACGCTGTCCCCGGCGATGGTGGTCATGCCCAGGTCCGCGTCCGCCGTGGGCGGCGCGGGCTTGATCTGTCTCGATAGCCACATCCTATATCCGCTCCCTCAATGTCAGTGTGCTGACCTCCCCCGCCTCGGGAGAGGCCTGATTCTCCGCCTCCGCCACCCGGTACTCTCCGTCGATGCCCAGCGTCTCCAGCTGCAGCCGGACCACGTCGCCGGGAAATGCCAGGAAGCACCCGGCCAGCTCCACCTCGATGGTCAGCTCCTCCTCCCGGGACCGCTGGATCTGATATTCCCCGGTGTAGCGCATGGCCGCCCAGGTGCTCTGGCCCGGGGTGTAGACCACCCGGCGGCACTGACCGCCCCGGGCGATCATGTCCTGGTTTTTCACGCTGTAGGACGCATTCCGGGTCTTGTCGATGACCAGTACCTCCGTCAGCACGCCGTAGTGGTCCTCCCGCAGGGTGCAGGAGAGGACCGGGCTGTCCGCGCCGATGATGATGCGCCGCCCGTCGTCCCGCTCCGGCGCCGCCACCAGCAGTCCGTCCCGCCGGAAGCGGGGCGCAAAGCCCCCATAGGTCCGGCAGAAGCTCTCCAGCACCTTCCACTGGCTGGTGCCGGAGGCCACGGTGTAGACGGAGCTGGCGGACACCGGCGCGATCTCTGCGGCGGTGATGCCGTAGGGCGTCACATGGCACCGGATGATCTCCGCCAGGGTGGCCCCCTGGTAGGTCACCGGCCGGGACTCGTTGTCCACCAGCCGGGCGGCATAGCCCCGGCCGCAGATGGTCACCGTCAGGCCGGATGCCGTCAGCTCCACCGCGTACTCATCCACGATGCCCCGCAGCAGCAGTCTGCCATCCTCGTCCAGCGCCAGGAATCCCGCCGCCAGATGCAGCGGTTCCGCCATGGTCCGGTCGTACACACAGGTGACGGTGTAGCTGTCGCAGGGCACGCTCCCGGTGTAGGTCAGGTTCCAGCGCAGCAGCGCCGGCAGTTCAAAAACCCGGTGGTCGCTGGTGATGATCCGTCCTCTCATGGTATCCGCACCCGGTCCCCCGGATAGATCAAGTTGGGGTTCTTGATCTGGGGGTTCGCCGCGATCAGGTCGGTCAGCGCCACGCCGTACCGCCCCGCAATCCCCCACAGGGTGTCTCCTTTCCGCACCGTGTAGACCGCCGTCTGCCCTCCGGCGGCCGCGGCGCTGTCTCCGGTCCCGCCGCCGGAGGTCCCGGTCTCCACGGCCACCTCTGTCAGACCGCCGCCGGAGGCGGTGCCGTCCTCCCAGAAGGAGAAGCTGTACCGCACGTAGTCCGGCATCGGCTCCTCCAGCAGCTCCAGCGTCACGAAGTAGGCGCTGACGGTCCGCCACACCGGGTGCACCAGCAGCCCCGGTCCGTCCTGGTCAAAGACCTCCGCCAGCGTCCGGAACTCCTCATAGGCCCGTTCCCCCGCAAAGGTCCCCTCCCCACGGAGGACGCGGTAGGTCCGTCCCAGGTCCTGCAGGCAGTATCCTCCCAGAGGCACCTTGTGGGCCGCCACCTGACGGCGGTACTCCACGGCGTAGGTCTCCGGGTTGTGGGGCCAGGTGTAGTCCTTGTAGCGCATGGGCTTCAGCAGCAAGCCCTCACCTCCTCAGTCATACAGCTGAAATCCGCCGTCATACCGGCGGGCGTCCCGCTGAAAGGCCCGGGACAGGGCCTTGGCTCCGGCGCCGGAACCGGCCTCTCCCGGCCGCCGGAATTCCGGCAGTGCACCGGCCGGCTCCGTCTCCCCGTCTCCGCCGATCCAGGTGACCCCGGTCCTGCCGGCGGAACCGCTCTCTTCCCCGGCGCTCCGCCGGTACGAAGCCGGCAGCGGCAGGACGGTCTCTCCAGCGCCAGCCAGGCTGGAGAGCACCGCCCGCTCCCGCGCCGCGCTCTTTCGGGACAGCTCCTGCCGCAGGGTCTCCCCCGCCAGGGCGGACGTGTCCGCCGCCGATTCCCCCGCGGCGCCCGCTGCTACTCTCCGGCGGGCTCCCCGCCCGGCCGAAGCCGCTTCCACAGAGCCTGTTCCCTGCTCTTCCCGGGCCATTTCTTTCTGCCGGACCGCCGCCGGGGCGGAGGCGGTCTCCGCCGCCTCCTCCGGCGCGCCGCCCAGCAGCAGCCGGGCCAGGGCCGTCCGCTGCCGCAGCAGCATCTCCCGGATGTACTCCATCTCAGCCCTCCTTCAGCGCCTGGAACCGGCCCTGGTCAAAGTCCCGGTTCACCGCCGCCGGGGCGGGGTCGGGCCCCTCTCCCGCCAGGCGGCGCAGCAACGTCTCCATCTCTCCGGCGGTCAGCCGGGCCAGCACTGCCTCACCGTCGGCAAACACCGGGGTTCCCTGGCACAGGCAGCTCTCCGCCAGCACCTGGGCGTTGCACAGCAGGGCCCGTTCCAGGGGCTCCTCCGCCAGCTCTCGGGTCCCCCGCCAAATCTCCAGCAGCCGCCAGGCCGTGGGCGGCCGCAGCTCGTCCAGCTCGTCCATCATGCCGTGGTCTCGATCCGCTTGGAGGCCACCACCGTCACCTTCTCCGCCACCATGGCGTTCAGCTGCCCTTCCTCCTGGATGGTGCTCCACTGGCAGCCGCTGTAGATGACCTTCCGGTCCGGCTTGCAGATCACCAGGGAGAAGTCCCGCAGCTCGTAGAAGTTGATGCCGTCGCTCACCGCGTCCTCGGTGGCGTACAGCCGGGTCAGCTCCAGGGTGTACAGCTTCTGGCCCTCGATGGTGGCCACCGGCTCGCTCTCGCCGAAGGCCTCCACGCTCTGACTGGACTTGCTGGCCCGGGCGGTGTAGCTCTGTACCACCGCGATCTTCTTCCCGTCCAGCTCCAGATAGATGTCCGCGCTGGTGGGAAATCCCTTTGCTTCCATGCCGTCTCCTCCTTACACCGTGATGTGGACCGTCAGATAGATCTGATTCAGTCCATGGGCCACCGCGAAGCTGAACTCCACCAGGCACACGGTGGGATCGTCCTCGGAGGGGCTCACCGTCACCTCGCCGTAGCTGTCGATGATCTCCTCCGCCACCTTGTTCTCCAGCTCCACGATCACCTGGGAGCGGATGGCACTGCGGCTCTGGGCGGTGTTCTTGGCCCGGGTGAACTTGCTCCGCAGGGCCTGCCGCACCGCCGGGATCACATCGTCCACGATGAGGATGGTGGTCAGCTCCCGCCAGGTGGTGTCCGCCGCGCCGCCGGTGGTGGTCCGGGTGGTGATGCCCCGCACCGGGGACACCACGCCGGCCACGCTCTCCAGAGGCGTCACGCCGCCCCGTACCAGCAGGTCGATATCGTTGTCGCTGTAGGCGGTGCTCAGGCCTCCCAGCCCCCGGACCTCGGCCCCGTTCAGGGGCACCGCCGGGTCCCGTCCGGAGGCGATGACCCCCGCCAGCGCTGCGGCGGCGAACACGCCGGGCAGCGTCTTTCCGCTGCTGTCCAGGGCATCGGGCCCCACCAGCACCATCCGTTCGCTGTTCAGGGCCGCCGCGTGGGTCACCAGCTCCGCCGCCGTCTCATCGTCGCCGCCCACCACGGCGATCCGCTCCATCCGGGCGGAGGAGGCCTCCTCCACCGCGGTCCGCAGGGCCTGCTGCACCGTCTCCTCAGCGCTGTCGCACACCAGGATCTGGGCCTCCCGCCGACCCAGGGCCGCGAAGGCATCCTGATAGTCCTTCACCGCCCCGGCCTCCGCCACCCGGACCGCCGCCACCGTTGCGGCGCCGTTGGCAAACAGCAGCCGCAGGATGGTGCTCATCCCCGGCGCGGAGGAGGCGTCCTCGCCGAAGGCCGCCACGCCCGCGGCATAGCCGGTCAGGGTCACCACCTCCCCGGCGGTGCCCTTTGCGGCCTTGGCTGCCACGCCGATGACCTTGGCGGCCCGCCCGGCGGACACCACGGTGGATGCGTCATAGGAGGAATACACCCCCGGTCTCTCATGCATGATCTCGCTCAAGTGGTCACTGCTCCCTTCAAAATAAAGTCCAAAAACATGGCGCTCTCATCCTCTGTCTGGGCCAGGAAATAGGCCCGGCACTGGAGCCGTCCCCGCCGGAGGAAGCTCTCCGTCCCCCGCTCCCAGGACAGGGCCTCCCAGCTCAGCTCCCCGGGACGGATGCCGGAGGGCAGTCCCCCCAGCAGCACCTCCGCCGCCGTCTCGCAGCCCGCCTCACAGTCCGCGGCCCGCTCTCCCCGGACCTCCACGGAGATCACCGCGTCCAGCTGCTTGCCGTACCGCTCCCGCACCCGGCCTGTCTTGGGGTCGCTGACCTCCCCCAGGTAGTTGCAGAATCCCACGGCCCGGCTCTCCGCCGTGTCCACGGCCACCGCCGCCACCGGTCCGGCGTACCGTTTAGCCCGCTGATCCGGATAGGATGCCAGCGTGCACAGCCCCGCCGCATGCAGGGCGGAGACCACCGCGTCCCGGATCTGGTTCAGCTCCCGCATTCCGCCGCCTCCCGTTCCAGCTCCAGCGCCGCCCAGTAGTGGGACAGCCTGCCGCCGATGTAATAGGGCCTGCAGCTGCGCACCCGGAAGGTCAGTCCGTTCCACATCACATGGTCCGCCTCCCCCAGTACCATCTGCCCCAGATACAGCCACAGCCGCCCGTCCACCCAGCCGATGGGGGTCACGGTCTCCCGGACCTTCTCGTCCCGCTCCGTCACCGGCTGCAAAAACGCCCGCACGGACACGGTGGTATCCCCGGCCTGGACAGTGACCTTCTGGCCATACCGCGCCATCACCTGCCACACCCAGTCTGTCATCCTCTCACTCCCCGAAATGCGAAATCCCCCGGCACCGTAAAGGGCGCCATCAGCCGCTGGGCGGTGCGGCGCAGCTCCGCCGCCTGGGTCCCCGCCTCTGCGGGACTTTGTACCTGCACGGACACGCTGCCCGCCGTAAAGCCGGACACCCTGTCGCCGCCCCGTGCCGCCGCCAGGTCCGCCGCGGCGGTGAAGGCTGCGGCACAGGGATACGCCTCGCCGCAGTCCTCCGCCGTCACCCCCGGCAGCAGCCGGCCCTTCCACCACTGCTCCGCCGCCTGGCACAGCGCCTCCAGCAGCGGCTCCTCGTCCTCCCCGGCTCCGGAGAGGGTCTTGGCCAGGGTCAGGATCGCCTCCTGCGCCCCGCTCATACCACCAGGACCTTGGAGGCCTCCGTGAACAGCTTGGCAAAGCCGGAGATGGAGGTGATGGCCGCCCGCTCCAGCTGGCGGTCGATGAGCTTGTCATACTCCACTGTGATCTCGCTGCCGCAGATCTGCTCCAGGGCGTAGTTCTTGTCCAGTCCGATCAGGATCCCCGCCGGCATGGCGGAGGTCCGCAGGAGCTTGGCCCCCAGGGGCGTGGTCAGGGTGCCGGTGCCCTGGAAGTTCAGCCCCGTCAGGGGATTCTGGAACTCATCCAGCTTCAGCATGGCCAGCATCACGTCGCTGCCCACCAGCATGGTGTTCATGGTGTAGGGGTCGAACTGGCTCCAGAACTCCAGCAGGGCGTCATAGGTCAGCGTCCCCTTGGTTCCGGACATGGGCTTGGTGCCGATGGTGTACTGCGCGGCGGCGTTGTCGTTGCCGTCTCCGTCACGCAGCACGGCAATGGCGTCCTCCAGGTGCATCCGGCCGATGTAGGCGCCGATCTGCCGCAGCGTCACGGAAAACAGGTCCAGCCGCTGGAATCGGATGGCCTCATAGGAGGCCACCAGCATCCGTCCCCGCTTGTGGAGGCGCACCAGGTTCTCCTGGGTGCGGACGGTGGTCTCCGGGATCCGGGCGCCCTCCTCCACCCGGCGCAGGGATTTCTCCTCCTCGCTGGGCACAGAGGCGATGGACCGGTAGTCCATGCCGTCGAATCTGGTCACCGTGGCAGTGATGGCCGGCAGGATGCTCTCCTCCTCCACCCCCTGCCGCACCACCCGGGAGACGAACTCCGGAAACAGCACGGCGGAATCAGAGGTGTGGAAGAACTTCTCCACCATGTCGCTCCCAGCGCCCTTCACATGGATGTCAAATCGCTTCAGCTGCCGCTGAAAGGCGTCCAGCCCCTCCAGGGGCGTGCCACGGTAGTGTTCGCTGGGATCCAGCTCCTCCAGAGTCTGGGAGAAGCTGCGGCCGCTGCGGCCGTACATCCCCTTCTCCAGCTTGATGTTCTCAAAATGATAAGCCATGTGCGCTCTCCTCCTCACAGTACAAAGGTCACGGTCTTGGCGGTGGTGTCCACGTCCACCACCAGATGGGTGCTGCCGTCCGCGTCCGCCTGGACGCCGCCCTCGCCGTCGGCGCTGAGGCCGCTCCAGCCCAGGGCCGGCGCCGCGCCCTCCGCCGGCACGGTATACCCGGCGGTGACCATGCCCCCCAGGGCCACGGCACAGGCGTCGCCGCCCCTGCCGACGGACAGCACCATGCCGCAGAAATCGTCCCCCGCCTCACAGGCGGCCACTGTCCCATTGGCGCTGATCTTCACCAGCTCCCCCTCCGTCAGATCGTCACAGGCGAAGGTTGCGGCCCACTGGCCGATCCCCTCATAAGAAAGCTTCATCGTTCTCCTCCTCTTAAATCAGAAATTCCGTCTCGTCCTCTGCCCTGACCGCTCCCCGGCTCCGCAGCTGGGGCACCGGCGGGAATCGCCGGGCTGCCTGGGCCTCATAGACGCGTTTCAGGTCCAGCAGCTCCGGTTCCGCCAGATGCTCCGCCGCCTTGGCCAGGGCGCTGCCGTCCACGCTGTCGTCCGCCAGCATGGCAAGGCGCGTCACCTCACAGCGCAGCTCCCGCAGATATTTCCGGCCAAGCTCCGCCTGGGCCCGCAGCTGTGCCGTCCTCTCGTCCTCGGGGCCATACCGCTTCAGGACCCCGGCCTTCCGCTGGGCCGGCACCGCCACGAAGGACCACTCGTAGGCGTCGGTGGGCTCCCGCAGCTCCAGATAGCACAGCCGCTCTCCATACCGCTGCCCCGGCACGTGCTGGCAAACGCCGCCCTCCGCCCCGCAGATGGAGCACACCCGCCGGGCCACGCTGCACCCCACGCTGACCTCCCGCTTGATCCCCCCTTCGATCTCCGCGATCAGGTCCGCGTTCTTCTCCGTCCGCAGGAGATACGCCCAGGCCTTCAGCCAGCAGTAGCCGTCTCCCGCCGCGGTCGCCTGGGCGGGTTCCCGCACCACCTCGGTCCGGTAGATGCGGGCGGTCTGCCCCTCCGCCGTCCACTGGTGGTCGAAGATGCCGCTCTTTCCCACGAACAGGTCTCCCAGCGTGCTGAGCGCCGTCTCATCGAACCGCTCCCAGTCCCGGTCCACCTCGTTGTCGCACAGCCGCAGGGAGAAAGCGTACACCTCCTCCGCCCGCAGGGGCGACTTGGCAAAGCGGTTGATCTCCGCCAGCTCTGTCTCCGCCGGCACGCCGGCGGTCCCTGTCAGGTCCTTTTGAATCTCCATCCTGTCCTCTCCTTCCTTGGTTCCCGGCCGCCTCACTGGGCTCCCGGGGAGCTCTTTCGGGCTTCTTCCATCGTGTCATTCTCTAGCCGCAGCTTCCGCGCCTGCGTTCCCCACCGTGCCTTCGGCGCGGCGGGGCCCCCGGTTTTCATTTTGGTCGGGCAGGCAGAGCCCGCCCTCCCCAAGGTTCGGCCGCTACGCGTCCAAACGCTTGGACGCCGCTTCCGCGGCGGGCGCGCTTTGCGCGCCATCTCTCAGGCCTTCTGCGCCGCCTCCGCCGCGTCATTCTCCAGCCGCAGCTTCCGCGCCTGCTCCAGGTAGAGGGCCGCCCGGGCGTCCTCCACCTCATCCTGCAGGTTGATGTCCTCCCACTGGACCGCAGCACCGCAGGCATATCCGTGCATCCGCAGCCACAGCCGGCAGATCCGCTCCACCACCGGTGTGATGGTCCGCCGGAGGGCGGTGATCTCCGTGGTGAGCATGTCCGCCTGCTGGGAGCTCATCCGCTCCGTAGAGCTCCAGCTGAGCCCCAGCATGAAAGGCGGGATCCCCGTCTTGGCCACCACCTGCTCCAGGATCTGCCGCACCGGCACCTGGCTGTCCAGAATGGGCGCGTCGGCCCCGATGACCTGGATGTCCACATCCCCCACGGCCACGAAGTCCCGCACACTGCCGCTCTTGGTGTCCTGCATGGCCCGGGACCACTCCCCGGCCAGCAGCTGGCTCCGCTCCGCCGCCTGACCGTTTCCGCCGTCCCGGCAGGTAACGGCAAACCGCAGGTTGCCGCACCGCTCCCAGTTGACCCCGATGGTGTGATAGATCTTCATCAGAATGTCCGCGAGGAACGGCAGGCCCCGCAGCAGAGACACGCCATAGGGGCTGTCCGCCTCCGGGTTCAGGGGAGTAAACAGCAGCAGGTCCTGATAGGGCAGCGGCCCCATCCGCCCGCGCTCATCCGGACCGCAGATGGTAAAGGCCAAGGGGTTGTCCCCCTCCTGGATCTCGACATCCTCCACCCGCCCCCACAGCACTGCCGCGATGTCCCGGTTCCCGGCGGCTGGCACGATCTCCCCGATGGCCCGTCCGCAGGTCAGCAGGGAGTCCAGGTATCCGTCCAGAAACGCGTTGAGGCCATACTGTCCCCGCCCGGCGGGCACCGTCCGCAAAAACGCCTGCAATGCCCGCTCCGCCGTCTTGTCATCGCAGGTCGCCGTCACGCCGCCCGCCATCCGGATCAGCTTATAGATGGCGGCGTCCACCACCGGCACCGCCTCTCGCACCGCCCGGTACAGCCGGATCTCCCCGCTGCGAAGGGGCACGTAATTCCCCAGCAGTCCAAAGGGATGGTGTCCGGCCTCCCGCAGCTGGACCGATGCCGCCCTGGGGCCGTCCTTTTTCCGAAACCACTTCAACTTTCAAACCTCCTGTCAAATCCGCGGCGCAATCCTCAGGCCCGCCGCTCCACCCAGGTGGCCGCAAAGCCGCCCCGCTCTCCCGCGGCCGCGTCCATGGCAAAGTAGCGCAGATCGTCCATGGCGTGGTCCTGCTCCTTTCTGGGGGCGTCCCGCTGGCCCCGGGTGTCCCAGCAATAGGTCTCCATCTCCCGCAGGCAGTCGGTGCAGGTGTCGCAGATGACGATCCGCCGCCGCTTCAGCAGGTCCGCCGTCACCCGGATGCCGTCGGCCACATCGTTGTCCGCCGGAATCACCCGGAACCCCTCCCGCCGCAGGGCGGTGATGAAGCTGGCCGCCGAGGGGTCCACGATCACCCGGCTGATCCGCCGGTCCCCCGCCAGCTGCCGCAGGTCCTGCACATACTCCGCGTCGGTTTTCTGCCGCCCTTCCCGGCGGGAGTCGTAGTAGAACTCTCCCACCCGGTACCAGGTCTCCCCCAGCTGTCCCCACAGGCCGAAGGACGCCGGGTTGGCGGTGCCGTAGTCCACGGAGATCCGCCACTCCCGGAAGGGGCCCGCCGGCACGGCTGCGCTGTCCCGCTCCCGGTCGAAGAAGTCGTACACCCGCCCCTGGGCGGCGGTCCACTCCCCCAGCACGAACCGCCGGTAGAAGATCCCGGAATAGGCGCTGCGGTACCGGGCCCGGATCTTGGGCGTCAGGGCGGGGTTGTCCTCCATGGTAAAATGGAGGTACAGGGCCCGCCGCTCCCGGGCCTTCAGGATCCACTCCCGGTAAAACCAGTGCTGGGGATTCTCCGGGTTGCAGTTGAACCACAGCCGGCTCCCCGCCACGCTGCACCGGGCGATGGCCTGCTCCACGAAGCTCCGGGGCATCAGGGCCGCCTCGTCCAGCAGCACACCCGCCAGGGTGCTGCCCTGGATCAGCGCCGCGCTGGACTCATCCCGCCCGCCGAAGAGCAGGAAGCGGTTCTCGTGTCCCCCCAGCCGCACGGTCAGCAGGTTCTCCGACCGCCGCTCCCGGCAGTCGAATCCCAGCCGCCGCAGATAGGGCACCAGCTCCGCCAGCAGGTTCCGCCGCAGGGAGGTGATGGTCTTGCCGCACAGCCCCAGCTGCCGCCCGTCAAAGCGGGCCTGGGCCCACAGGAAGAAGGACAGCCCCATGGAGAAGGTCTTTCCGCTGCGGACGGCCCCGTCGCAGATGATGGCCTCCCAGTCCCCGGGGCGGCACCACCAGGTCAGCACTCTGCGCTGCTTGGGGGAAAACCGCATGATCTCAGCCGTCGTCCCACGCTCCTTCCTCTCCGGCGGCGTCCGCCAGTACCCGGTACAGCTCCCCGGCGCCCTCCGCCTTCTCTTCGCCCAACAGGCCGCACAAGACCTCCAGGGCCCGGATCCGGTCAATGAGCTTGATCTCCACGCCGCCCTTGTCCGTCACCTTCAGCTCCGCCACAGCGGACAGATCCAGGGCCTCCAGATCCGCCTCGCCGCTGTGCAGGGCCAGCCGCGCCGCGTCGTTCACCCGGCCGAAGGCCAGCTGGGCCAGCCGCCGGATGGCATCCTCCCGGCGCACCTGTCCGGCCGCCGCCTCCCGCATCCGCTCCAGTCTCCGCCGCACCGGCTTCGACTCCAGCATGGCGTATCCGTCCCCGCAGCCGGCCGCGGCCGCCGCCTGGTCCGGGTCCATGCACTGGAGGTATTTCCCGCAGAAGCGCTCGGCCCGTCCGCATCTCTCCTTCACAGCTTCCCCTCCTTTTCCGCCGTTCGATAGTAGCGCCCCCGTCCGAAAAAGTTGCATCCTCCCATGCACGTTTTTTCAAAAAAAACAGAGGACACCGCAGCGGGGCAGGAGATTCCCCGTCACGGTGTCCTCTGATTTTCAATTTGTCGAGCCCTCGCCTCTTTTCTCAGGCCACGGTCTCGGTGTGCCGCTGCCGCAGCAGTTTTTCCACAGTCTCCACATCCCGCAGGCCGTACAGGATCATCCCCATGGCCTGATCCGGGTGGTCATGGCCTTGAATATCGGTCTTGGGGTGGCAGGCTCTCCAGCGGAGCCGCCGGGCCGCCTCCTCAAACAGGCAGCTCCCCAGAACCAGGCACTTCTCCGCGGCCGCGCCGTCCAGCATCTGGTAGCCGTCGATCTTGGCCAGCTCCATGTAGTAGAACGTCTGGTCCCGGGTCAGCAGGATCACCCGCTGATCCGTCACCCAGTAGCGCACCCCCATCAGGTTTCTGCGCTCCACAACGGGGGAGATCAGGATGACAGCCATCACCAGCGCCACCAGCCCGACAAAGCCCATGCTGGGTACCTCATTGCTGGCCAGATACACCCCCAGAAGCACGGCGCCCAGCACCACGGTCACGATCCACTTGACCAGGATCTGGGTCTTGATTTTCCCCTCCAGCAGGGGAAAGGGGGCAGGCTGTCCCCGCCAGCGGACCTGCTCGCCGGGCCGCAGATACGTCTTGAGTTTTTCCTCCATGTTGACACACTCCTTCTGTTTTTCGGCAGGTTTTCTGCCATTCCCCATTATACGCATCTGTCCGTTCAACTGCTGACAAGGTCTGTCAGCCCCCTGTTAATCGGATGCGAAAAGGTCTGCCGTTCCTGTTTTTCCGCCTTAACGTTTCTTAGTGGAATCTTAACATGCTTTCTGCTATAATAAGAATTCAGCCCGAGAGTGAAAGGAGTGAGTTTGCCTTGAAGGCTTTCAAATCCCGCATTCGCCACATCTTCGCCTTTTCCTGGCGGGACCTTCTGATCTCCGTTTTGATCTTTCTCTGCGCCACCGGCTTCTGTGCCCTGCTCCATCAGATGGCGGACACCACGGACGGCTTTGCCTCGCCGGTCTATGTGCTGGCGGTGCTGCTGATCTCCCGTTTCACAAACGGCTATCTCTTCGGCCTGATCGCGGCGATCCTGGGGGTCATCGGCGTCAACTACGTCTTTACATATCCCTACATGGCCTTCAACTTCACCATTTCCGGCTATCCGCTGACGATCTTCACCTTCCTGGTGGTCTCTCTGGTGACCAGCGCCCTGACCACAAAGACAAAAGAGCAGGACCGGCTCCGGCTGGAGAACGAGAAGGTCAAGATGCGGGCGGATCTGCTCCGCTCCGTCTCCCATGACATCCGCACGCCCCTGACCTCTATCATCGGCGCCACCTCCGCCGTGCTGGAAAATCCGGATCTCTCCAAGGCGGAGCAGCAGGCCCTGCTGACAGATGCCCGGGACGATGCCCAATGGCTGATCCGCGTGGTGGAAAACCTGCTCTCCATCACCCGTATCGGCAACGATCAGGCCCAGATCTCCAAGGAGCCGGAGGCGGCGGAGGAGGTTCTGGGAGAGGCGGTCCGGAAATTCCGCAAGCGATTCCCCAGTATATCGGTGGAGGTCCACGTCCCGGAGGAGCTGCTGCTGGTCCCCATGGATCCCATCCTGATCGAACAGGTCCTGGCCAATCTGCTGGAAAACGCTGTGTTCCACGGGGAGACCACCACCCACATCGTCCTCTCCGTGCAGCGGGAGAACGACCAGGCCCGCTTTGTGGTCCAGGACAACGGCCGCGGGATCCCGCCTCAAAAGCTGCACTCCCTGTTTGACGGGGCCCTGAAATGCGACGAGTCCGCCCCCCGGGACGGCAAGCGCAACATGGGGCTGGGCCTCTCGGTCTGCATGGCCATTGTCCGTGCCCACGGCGGCACGATGGAAGCAAAAAACACAGATCACGGCGCGGCATTTTCCTTCTGCCTGCCGCTTTCAAAGGAGGACACACGATCATGACAATCCGCGAAAAAATTCTGGTGATTGAGGACGAGAAGAGCATCTCGCACTTCATCTGCACCGTTCTGAACAACAACGGCTATGAGGCCATGCAGGCCCAGACCGGCGAGGAGGCCCTCTCCATGATCTCCTCCCACTGCCCGGACCTGATCATTCTGGATCTGGGCCTGCCGGATATGGACGGCCTGGAGATTCTCCGCAACCTGCGCAGCTGGACCAGTCTGCCGGTGGTGGTGGTCTCCGCCCGCTCCCACGAGCGGGATAAGGTGGCCGCCCTGGACCTGGGAGCGGACGACTACCTCACCAAGCCCTTCGGCACGGACGAACTGCTGGCCCGGGTCCGCACCGCCATCCGCCACACCCGCACCGTCTCCGGCAATGACGAGATCGCCCGCAACGGCACTTACACCGTGGGGGACCTGGTCATTGACTACAACAAGCACCAGGTCCGGGTCCGGGGCGAGAACGTCCACCTGACTCTCAGCGAGTTCCGCATCGTGGCCCTGCTGGGCAAATACGCCGGCAAGGTCCTCACCTATGACTTTATTATTAAGGAGCTGTGGGGCCCCCGGGCCAGCGGCGACAACCAGATCCTCCGGGTCAACATGGCCAACATCCGCCGCAAGCTGAAGGAAACCCCCTCCGAGCCCAAATACATCCTGACAGAACTGGGCATCGGATACCGGATGCTGGAGGACAGCTGAGCCTTCCATACACATCAGCACCCCCGGAGGCTAAGGCTCCGGAGGTGCTGTTTTTCTCCCCTGTTTTTTTCTTAACAATTATTTAGCGACCCTCTGTTTCAGTTTAACACCCATTTTATAGCCCAGAGGCTATAATAACAGACAGAAGAGAATTTGAGGAAGTGAGCCCACATCATGGAACAGAGATTACAGGAAGTGCTTCTGGACGGTGAGATTGTCCGCTGGAGCGGCCGTCCCTCCCCTTTCAAATTGATGTCCATCCCCTCCCGTACTTCTCTGCTCCTGACCTGGGTCCTCTGTTCCGCGGCGCTGGCCGTGATCCTGGGCGGTCTGATCCCCTTTTTCCTCCGCACTCATCAGGCCGTCACCGATCTGACCGTGATCCTCATGATCGCTGCCTTCCTCCCCGCCATGATCTCCATCCGCCCCCTGTTGGACAAGTGGAGCTTGGAGCATGACACCATCTACGCCATCACCAACTACCGGGTGCTGGCTCTGGTGAAGAACAACCTGATGTATATTCCCCTGGGCCGCATCCTCACCCACTCCATTGAAGCCCGGGACGGGGAGAGCGGCAACCTCTGCTTCTGTGAAGCGGTGGGCCAGTCCTCCTCCAAAATGCTGGACAACGCCATTTTGGGGGTCCGTTGCGGCAGTCCTGCCCAGTCCGGCGTCCCCGGCCTGCTGTTCTTCCACATCCCTCAGCCAGAATCCCTGCTTGGATATCTCTCCTAAACGGCCGGAGTTTTCTCACTTTTCTCTGGTTCGGTTTTTCTTCTCCGTGTGGTGAGGGAGCGGGCGTTTCTCTCTCCTAAACGTCCGCCCCATACCGGCTCACCGCCCGGCCGATCCGCCGCCTCCCCTTCCGCCAAAGGGGAGGCGGTATTCTTTTATTTTTTACATCATTTATTTGATTCTATTTTTTATTTTTTCGCTTTCTTAACGTCAATATACCCCCTATTTATACCGTTTTTATAAATGTTGTGGTAATCTTTTATCAAGATAAGAATTCATTCTTATTTATGAAAGGAGTAACATATTTATGGAACAGATCCTCCAAAAGACTCTGCGGGACAACGAGAAGGTCCTCTGGTTCGGCCGACCCACCAAGACGAAGCTCCTCCGGTCCCCTGACCGTGTCTCCCAGTATGTGGCCTGGATCATCACCGCCGTCATGACCCTGTTTTCCTTCGGTGTCTTCCTCCCCTTCGCCATCGCGGACAATAAGAGCATCGGGATCATCCTGATCGGCCTGGTGCCCATGATCGGCATCCCGCTGGCGGTGGCCGTCCGTCCCTATCTGGACAAGAAG
>ERZ827423.974-NODE-974-length-31316-cov-6.966316_pt1 | contig 31316 bp, 23 predicted proteins | sample MGYA00519775_ERZ827423 | MGnify/ENA primary metagenome ERZ827423 (study PRJEB31778, sample SAMEA3449296) | human gut metagenome | biome: human gut; feature: human-associated habitat; material: faeces | place: United Kingdom | collected 2010/2012 ... | reverse complement strand
ATCCCAAAAAGTGCCCCATGCCCACCCAGGACCCCAACGTCCGCAACAAGAACTTTGAGGAAGTTGCACTGGGCTATACCGAAGAGATGGCCGTGAACGAGGCCAAGCGCTGCATCCACTGCAAGAATAAGCCCTGTCAGACCGGCTGCCCCGTGGGCATCGATATCCCCGAGTTCATCGGTCATGTGGCCGAGGGCGACTTTGAAGCCGCCTATCAGGTCATTGCCCGCTCCTCTTCCCTGCCCGCCGTCTGCGGCCGTGTCTGCCCCCAGGAGAGCCAGTGCGAGGGCAAGTGCACCCGCGGCATCAAGAACGAGCCCGTGGGCATCGGCCGTCTGGAGCGCTTTGTGGCCGACTGGCACCGTGAAAACGTCCACACCGCCCCCATCGTGCCCGCATGGAACGGCCACAAGGTCGCCATCATCGGTGCTGGCCCTGCCGGTCTGACCGCCGCAGGCGACCTGGCCAAGCTGGGCTATAAGGTCACCGTCTACGAGGCCCTGCATGTGGCCGGCGGCGTGCTGATGTACGGCATCCCCGAGTTCCGTCTGCCCAAGGCCATCGTGCAGCAGGAGATCGACGGCCTGAAGAAGATGGGCGTGGATTTTGAGTGCAACATGGTCATTGGCAAGGTGCTGACCATCGACGAGCTGATGGGCGAGTACGGCTACGAGGCCGTGTTCGTTGGCTCCGGTGCCGGTCTGCCCCGCTTCATGGGCATCCCCGGCGAGAGCCTGAAGGGTGTGTACTCCGCCAATGAGTTCCTGACCCGCTCCAACCTGATGAAGGCCTACCTGCCCACCAGCAAGACCCCCATCCGCACCGGCAAAAAGGTGGCCGTTGTGGGCGGCGGCAACGTGGCCATGGATGCTGCCCGCAGCGCCCTGCGTCTGGGTGCCGAAACCGTGTACATCGTCTACCGCCGCGGCATGGCCGAGCTGCCTGCCCGTAAGGAGGAGGTCGAGCACGCCGAGGAAGAGGGCATCATCTTCAAGACCCTGTGCAACCCCGTGGAGATCCACGCCAACGACGATGGCTTCGTCAAGTCCATCACCTGCATTGAGATGGAGCTGGGTGAGCCCGATGCTTCCGGCCGCCGCCGTCCCATTGAAAAGAAGGGCAGCGAGTTTGAACTGGAGGTGGATACCGTGATCATGAGCCTGGGCACCAGCCCCAACCCCCTGATCCGCTCCACCACCCCTGGTCTGGAGACCAACAAGCACGGCTGCATCGTCACCGAGGGCGACGAGGGCAAGACCAGCCGTGAGGGCGTGTACGCCGGCGGCGATGCCGTGACCGGTGCCGCCACCGTCATCAAGGCCATGGGTGCCGGTAAGGCAGCCGCCAAGGCCATGGACGAGTACATCCAGAATAAGTAACCGTGATTCCTGGCTCCCCTATTCGGGAAGCTCCGCAAGGCGCTGGCACAGCCAGACCGAAGCGGTGAGAGATTCAGCCGACATTCCATTGTGGAGTGTCGGCTTTTTTGTTGTATCCCACTCTTTATGCATCCTGCCCAAAAAACAGAGCAATATTTTGTCACTCAAGCTTGGCGGAATCTGATTGATTTTGACTGAGATTTTGCTATAATAAGGGGACAAGGCGGTCAGAACCCGCCAATGCCAATCAAAATCAATCATATAAATCGAACAAGGGGGAATGTTCCCGATGCTGGCAGAAGAACGATTCAGCCTGATTTTGGATCTGCTGGCGCGGCAGCGCACCGCCACCGTGCAGGAGTTGTGCGAGGCGTTGAATGCAAGCGAATCCACCATCCGGCGCGACCTGAACGAGCTGGACAAGCAGGGCAAACTGAACAAGGTGCACGGCGGGGCCACCCTGCCGGACAGCCCCTTCCGCACCGACGAGCCCACCATGGCCGCCAAGGAAGAGCTGGCCGTCAGTCAGAAGCAGAGCATCGCCCAGGCGGCGGCAGAACTGATCCTGCCGGAAGATTTCATCTATCTGGATGCAGGCTCCAGCACGCTGGCTCTGGCACGGGCGCTGAGCGGCCCGGCCCTGAACGCCAGCTATGTGACCAACGGCGTGGCCCACGCCCGCCTGCTGGCCCAGAAAGGCTGCCGGGTGTTCCTGCCCGGCGGGCTGCTGCGGCCCCAGACCGAGGCCATCATCGGGGCGGCTGCGCTGACCGCCATCCAGCAGTACAATTTCACCAAAGCCTTCATGGGAGCCAACGGCGTGGCGCTGGGTTCCGGCTTCACTACCCCAGACCCCGAGGAGGCCGCCGTCAAGGCTGCGGCTCTCCACCGGGCGCGGGAGGCGTGGTTCCTGGTGGACGACACCAAATTCGCACAGGTCTACCCCGCCGTCATCTGTGATCTGCACAGCGGTGCCATCCTGACGAACCGGTGCCCCAACCCCAAATACCGGCAATACACTCTGATAAAGGAGACCGAGGTATGATCTACACTGTTACATTCAATCCTGCCATTGATTATGTCGTCCGTCTCGACAGGCCCCTTGAGGTGGGCGAGGTGAACCGCGCCGCCGGGGAGGACTGCGTGCTGGGCGGCAAGGGCATCAATGTTTCCGGCGTGCTCCGGGAGCTGGGCTGTGAGAGCGTGGCTCTGGGCTTTGTGGCCGGTGAGACCGGTGCCTGGCTGGAGCGTGGTCTGGCCGCGCAGGGGCTCCGGACCGATTTCATCCATCTGGCCGAGGGCATGACCCGCATCAACGTCAAGATCAAGGCCGACACCGAGACTGAGCTGAACGGCGCAGGCCCCAACATCCCGGAAAGCGCCATGCAGCAGCTGGAAGCCCAGCTGGACACCCTGCAGCCTGACGACATCCTCATTCTGGCGGGCAGCATCCCCAAGAGTCTTTCCCAGAGCACCTACGAGCGGCTGCTGGCAGGGCTGGAGGGCCACGGCGTGCGGGCCGTGGTGGATGCCACCCAGGATCTGCTGGTCAACGTCCTCCCCTATCACCCCTTCCTGATCAAGCCCAACAATCACGAGCTGGGCGAGATCGTGGGCCGGGAGCTGAAAACGGACGAAGAGATCACCGCCGCTGCCCGCGCCCTGCAGGAAAAGGGTGCCCGGAACGTGCTGGTGAGCATGGCCGGAAACGGCGCTCTGCTGGTGGATGAGCACGGCGAGGTGCACCGCATCGGCTGCCCCAAGGGCAAGGTCGTGAACAGCGTGGGCGCAGGCGACAGCATGGTGGCCGGTTTTGTGGCAGGTTATCTGCAAAGCGGCAGCTATGAGCAGGCCCTCAGGCTGGGCACCGCCTGCGGCAGTGCCACCGCGTTCAGCCTTGGGCTGGCAACGAAAGAAAAGATCGAAGAATTGTTTGGTCAAATTTAAGGCAGCTCACCCTCTCCGTCATTGCTGACGCAATGCCACCTCCCCCAAAGTGGGAGGTCTTGACAGTCATTGCTATGTTGATGGTTTTGCCAAGGGCTCTCCCTTCGGGAGAGCTGGACGCGAAGCGGCCTGAGAGGGTGAGGACGCTACGATAGAAAGGAGAACCCTTATGCGCATTACGGAATTATTCACCGCAAAGTCCATCGAGCTGGATTCTGCGGCCTCCAACCGGGACGAGATCCTCTCCCGGCTGGTAGAGCTGCAGGCCACCCACGGCAACATCACCGACACAGAAGCCTACAAGAAGGCTCTCTACGCCCGGGAGGATGAGGCCTCCACTTATGTGGACAACGGCATCACCGTTCCCCACGCCAAGACGAATGTGGTCACCCGGCCCAGCCTGGCCGCCCTGCGTCTGAGCACCCCGGTGCAGTACAACGCCGAGGATGACGGCAAGACCGACCTGCTCTTTGCCATTGCGGCCCCCGAAAACGGCAGCCTGCATGTGGATATGCTGGCCCGCATGATGCAGATGCTGATGAACGAGGACTTTGTGGAAAAGCTGAAGGCCGCCAGGACCCCCGCCGAATTCCTTGCCCTCATCGACGCACAGGAGGAGGCCCAGTTCGGTGAGGAGAGCTTCACCCAGCAGGCCATCCCCCAGAGCGGCTACCGCATTCTGGCCGTGACCGCCTGCCCCAACGGCATTGCCCACACCTACATGGCCGCCGAGGCGCTGGCCAAGGCCGGTGACAAGCTGGGCCTGCCCACCAAGGTGGAGACCAACGGCTCCGATGGTGCCAAGAACGTACTGACCCGCGCCGAGATCGCAGCCTGCGACGGCATCATCGTGGCTGCAGACAAGAATGTGGAGACCGCCCGCTTTGACGGCAAGCCCGTGCTGTTTGCCCGGGTGGATGACGGCATCCACAAGCCCGAAGAGCTGCTGAAAAAGGTGGCTCACGGCGAAGTTCCTGTTTACCACGCCAAGGGCGGTGCCACCGCTGCCGAGGAGGAGACCTCCGGCGACAGCTTTGGCCGCAAGGTGTACAAGGACCTGATGAACGGCGTGTCTCACATGCTGCCCTTTGTGGTGGGCGGCGGTATTATGATCGCGCTGGCCTTCCTGCTGGACGATTACACCATCGACCCCTCCAACTTCGGCATGAACACCCCCATCGCCTCCTTCTTCAAGACGGTGGGCAGCGCCGCCTTTGGCTACATGCTCCCCATTCTGGCAGGCTTCATCGCCATGTCCATCGCCGACCGTCCCGGCCTGGCCGTGGGCTTTGCGGGCGGCGTGCTGGCCATGAACGGCACCAACTTTGCAGGCCTTGCCAATGGTGAGACCACCGGCATCTCCGGCGGCTTCCTGGCCGCTCTGCTGGCCGGTTTCGTGGCCGGTTATGTGGTCGAGTTCCTGAAGAAGATCACCGAAAAGCTCCCCGCCAGCCTGAACGGCATCCGCCCCATGCTGATCTACCCGCTGGGCGGCATCCTTATCATCGGTGCCGTGATGTGCGGCATCAACCCGGTCATGGGCATGATCAACACCGCCATGACCAACTGCCTCAACGCCATGGGCGGCACCTCCAAGGTCCTGCTGGGTGCTATCGTTGCCGGTATGATGAGCATTGACATGGGCGGCCCCTTCAACAAGGCAGCTTACGTCTTTGGCACTGCCGCACTGGCCTCCGGCAACTACGAGGTCATGGCTGCTGTCATGGTGGGCGGCATGGTTCCTCCCATCGCGATTGCCCTCTCCACCACCTTCTGCCCCAAGAAGTGGACTCCTGACGAACGCCGCAACGGCATCGTGAATTACGTCATGGGCCTGTGCTTCGTCACCGAGGGTGCCATCCCCTACGCCGCCGCCGACCCGCTGCGCGTCCTGCCCAGCTGTGTGGCCGGTGCCGCGCTGGCCGGTGCCCTCTCCATGACCTTCGGCTGCGCCCTGCGCGCTCCCCACGGCGGCATCTTCGTGTTCCCCGTGGTCGATCATGCCCTGCTCTACTGCGTGGCTCTGGCCGCTGGCAGCGTGGTGGGTGCCGTGATCCTGAGCCTGCTCAAGAAGGACCGCACCGACGCAGCCTGATCTGCCATTCTCCTTCTTCCTTTACCATATAAAAAGGGCCCGTCTGCGCGCACCAAAATGCGGCAGACGGGCCCTTTTTTGCTTATCCCTTGATGATCCGGAGCAGGGTCTTGTCCAGCTGGATGGTGCGGTTCCAGGGGTTCAGGATGATGCCCTGGATCTCCGGCACCTGCAGTGCGGCATCCAGCAGCTTTTCAAACTCCACCAGAAAGGTGGACTGCACCGCTTCCGCGCCCTTCATCTCCTCTTCAAAGCTGGTAAAGGCATACCACCAGCTGGCCCCATCGGCCGTGCGGAGGGCCCGTAGCTGCATCTGCTCACTGGCCGGGTTCGGCTCCACCGCCACCACGACCTGTCCGTTTTCCCGCATCCTCCGCCGGATCACGGTCAGGGTATGCGCCAGCTGCTCCTGTGTAGGCTCCTGCTGTAACTGGCAGACTGCCTGTTCGATCTTTTCGTTGCCGTTCAGGCCCTCGTCCTTCTTCTGTGCCATAAGCTCTCCCATTCTTTTTGTTGTATTTTATGCTTGTATTATATCCGGACTTTACGAAAAATGGAAGCGCTGGCCAGAGATTCCTTCTTTTTTCGTCTGCTTTCGGGTGTTTTTTCAAAAATCAGTAGCCCCCGCCCCGAAAAAGTGTTACAATGTTTTCGTCTGGTATCATTTCAGAAACGACGGGACGCGCCGTTTTTCCGTGAGCCGTTTTTGTCGGAATGGGAGAGATAATGTAATGAAACGAATCCTTCGTTCTGCCGTCAGTCTGCTGCTGTGCGCCGCCGTGGCGCTGGGCGGCACTGCCTGCGGCCGAAGCAAGCTGCCCACCACCATCACGATCTGGACCTACTACAACGGCGATCAGCTGGAATGCTTCAACCAGCTGGTGGAGCAGTTCAACTCCACCGTGGGCAAAGAGAAGAACATCCGGGTCGAAAGCTCCAGTCAGGGCAGCGTGAACGACCTGGAGACCAGCGTGCTGGCCGCCGCCGAGGGCAAGGTGGGTGCCGAGAAGCTGCCCAACATCGTCTCCTCCTACGCGGACACCGCCTTTACGCTGGATCAGATGGGCCTTGCCGTTGACCTGAGCCCCTACCTGACCGAAAAAGAGAAGTCTGCCTATATCGCCGGTTTTCTCGAGGAGGGCGACCTGATGAACAACGGGGAGCTCAAGGTCTTTCCCATAGCAAAGTCCACCGAGCTGCTCTACCTGAACACCACCGATTTTGCCCCCTTTGCCGAGGCCACGGGCGTGACCTATGCGGATCTTTCCACTGTGGAGGGGCTGAACGAGGCCGCACACAAATACTACGACTGGACCGATGCCCAGACGGCTGCGCCCAACGACGGCAAGGCCCTGTATGGCCGCGACGCGCTGACCAATTACCTGCTCTGCGGCGCACAGGAACTGGGTACGACCATCTTTGATGCCGAGAACGGCGTGATGACCCTGCACTTTGACAAGTCGACCCTCCGCAAGCTGTGGGATAACTACTATGTCCCCTACATCAAGGGCTGGTGCAGTGCCAGCGGCAAGTTCCGCAGTGACGATATCAAGATCGGCAGCCTGCTGGCCTATGTCGGTTCCTCCTCCAGCGCTTCCTTCTTCCCCACCCAGGTGCTGACCAGCGACACCGAGAGCCACGGCATCGAGATGGCCGCGCTGCCCTGCCCCAGCTTTGCAGGCTGTGAGCCGGTGGCCGTCCAGCAGGGGGCCGGCATGGTAGTCATCCCGGGCACCGAGGACGAGATCAGCGCCTGCGTTGCCTTCCTGAAATGGTTCACCCAGCCGGAAAACAACCTGCAGTTCTCGGTGCAGTCCGGCTATATGCCCGTGACCTATGCCGCCAACAGCATATCTGCCCTTGAGAACAGCGGCCTGACAGTCTCCGAGAGTATCCACAAGGTGCTGAGCCTGTCCATTGATGCCATCGATCGCAGCAAGCTCTACACCACCCATGCCTTCCCGGCTGCCCTGCGCGCCCGCAACACCCTGCAGTACGCGCTGGAGGACCGTGTCACTGCCGACCGTGCCACGGTGCTGGAGCGGCTGGCTGCCGGGCAGACCCCCGAGGAAGCCGAAGCCGAGTTCCTGACCGATGCCTATTTTGATGCCTGGTACGACCAGACTCTGGCCGCTCTCAGCGCCTTTGCGGGCTGAGATGCCCTTGGAACAACCACAAAAGGAGAGACTCTCAGATGCAGAACCGCAAGCCGCACAGCCAGAAGGCCCCTCAGACGGGCCATTCTATCTTCGGCACCATCCTTTTCTCCCTGCTGGCTGTGCTGGCGGTGGAGTTCCTGCTGCTGACCTTTGCCGTCCACGCCACCCGGCTTGGCCCCCAGCTGAACCAGAACGCCGAGGATATCCTTGCCATGCAGGTGGACAACCGCAGCCGGTATCTTCAGTCCATCTTCCACGATGCACAGGAGCTGACCAGCCTTTCCGATACCATCAATGGCCTGACCCAGCAGCTTCTGGACGAGGGAGAGATCAGCCTGAGCACGCTGGACAGCAGCAGCGACGCGGCCTATCCCCTGCTGGAAGCCGCCGCGCCGGAGCTCATCAGCACCCTGCGCATCAAGTCGGTGACCGGCGTGTTCCTTATCCTGAACACCCATGATCTGGACAAGCGGAAGCAGGACAGCCTCATGCCCGCCATCTACCTGCGGGATCTTGACCCAGATGCCGCTCCCTCCCAGCGCAACGCCGACCTGACCTTTGTGCGGGCACCGGCCCAGCTGGTGCAATCCCTCTCCATTGCCACGGACAACAGCTGATCCCCCACCATCCGCTACCGGGCACTGGGAAACCGTGGCTTCCTTTATCCCCCTTTCCAGGCCGCCTATAAAGACGGAGCCAGCCTTGCCGCCTCCGATTATGGCCACTGGACCTCACAATCCTATCTGGTACCCGGGGACACCCACGAGGCCATTGCCTACAGCCAGCCCCTGATCCTGCCGGACGGCACCGTTTACGGCGTGATCGGCGTGGAATTGCTGGCCGACTACCTGTGGGAGAACCTGCCCTGCTCTGAGCTGCAGAACAACGGCACCTATTTCCTTGCCGTGACCGATACGGAGGAGCTCTCTGCCTCTGAGCTGCAGCTGCGTCCGGTGCTCCGTTCCCACTGCGACGGGCAGCCGGGTTCTGCGGACGAAAGCCTTACGCTGCGCCTCCACAGTGCCCATACCCACCGCTACCTCTTCAGCAATACCCTCTACATTGCTTCGGTCTCCCCCTTGAACCTCTACAGCCGGAACGCCCCTTTCTCGGGCAAGCACTGGCTTCTCGTGGGCTCCGTTCCCGCGGTGCAGCTCTTTGCTTTCGCCCAGCGGCTGAAGCAGCTGTTCTCCTTCATCATGCTGATCACGCTGGCCGTTGGCTTTGTTTGCAGCTGGCTGGTCAGCAGGCGGCTGGCCCGGCCCGTTGCCAAGCTCTCGGCCGAGGTAGCCGCTGCCGAAGCGGATTCCTCCGCCATCCCGCATCTGTCCGCCACCGGCATCAGGGAGCTGGATCAGTTCTCCTCTGCCTTTACCCAGCTGAGCAAAGACGTGCTGGACTCCTCCACCCGCTTTTTGCGCATTATGAAATTGGCCAGCGCGGAGCTGGGCGGCTATGAGCTGCGCGATGACAGTGTTTATGTGACCGACAACTTCTTCTCCATGCTGGGCCTTGCGCAGGAGCAGCCAGATCCGCTCACGCCAAAGGCTTTCCGCGCCCTGATGGGCACACTGGAGCAGCGGTGGTTCTACCGCCTGTCCCCGGCCAACAACAAGGTCTTTGCCATCCCCCAGCCCGACGGCAGCACCCACTACATCACCCTGCGCATCACCCATATCCTGGGCGAAAGTGCCTCCGAGGTGGGGCTTGCTGAGGATATGACCACCACGGTGCTGGAGCAGCAGCGCATTGAGCACGAGCGCGATTACGACACCCTGACCGGCCTGTACCGCCGCCGTGCCTTTGACCGCGCCTGTGACGCGCTGTTCCAGCAGCCCGAAAAGCTGGGCTGTGCCGCCCTGCTGATGATGGATCTGGACAACCTCAAGCAGATCAACGACACCTACGGCCACGACTGGGGCGACCAGTACATCCGCCAGACCGGCCAGTGCTTTGCGGCCAATACGCCCGCCAACACCATCTGCTCCCGCCTTTCGGGCGATGAATTCCTGATCTTCTTCTATGGCTACCAGGATCAGAAGCAGCTCCGCGCCCAGCTGGAGCTGCTGAGTGCTGCCCTGCAGCGCAGCGTGTCCATCCTGCCCAACGGCAAGCAGCTGCACATCAGCATCTCGGGCGGCATTGCCTGGTACCCCACGGACGGCCACGACCTGCTCACCCTGAAAAAATATGCCGACTTTGCCATGTATCAGGTCAAGCATTCCCACAAGGGCCGCATGTGTGATTTTGATATCGGCAGCTACCATCAGGAGGCATACGCCGCCCAGACCCAGCAGGACTTTGAGCTCCTGCTGCAGGAGGAGCTGGTGTCCTACCACTTCCAGCCCATCTACTCTGCCCGCAGCGGCCGGATCGCAGCCTACGAGGCCCTCATGCGGGTCGATCTGCCCACCCTGCACTCCCCCGCTCAGGTCATGCAGCTGGCCCATGAGACAGGCCGCCTGTATGAGATTGAACGGATCACTGTGTTCCATTCCAGCGAGATCTTCCAGCGCATGCAGGCACAGGGCCTGCTCCAGAGCGATGCCCTGCTCTTCATCAACTCCATCGCCAATGTCAGCCTGACGGTTGAGGATGTGGAGGAATATGCTCAGCGCTACCCCGAGCTGCTCAAGCGGCTGGTGGTGGAGATCACCGAACAGGAAGATCTGGACCGCGCATGTCTGGAACGGAAGCGGAACGTTCCGGGCTTCTCCGGCTCCTTTGCGCTGGATGACTACGGCAGCGGCTACAGCAACGAGCTGAACCTGCTGGAGCTCTCGCCCCGGTACATCAAGATCGACATTTCCATTGTGCGCGGGATCGACACCGACCGCGACAAGCAGCAGATCGTCTCCAACATTGTGGCTTACGCCCACGCCCGCAGTATGCAACTCATCGCCGAGGGCATTGAGACCGAGGCCCAGCTGCGCACCGTCATCGGTCTGGGCGTGGACCTGCTGCAGGGCTACTACCTCAGCCGCCCCGCCGCAGTGCCCGCCCCCATTGCACCGGCAGCCCAGGCGGTGATCGACCAGCTCGAACACCAGCGGTTCAATCCTCTCGGTTTATGATCTTTCCGGCTCCCCTGTGGGGGAGCCTTTTGTGACCCCATTCAGAGAAAGGAGACACGATGAACCACGAATCCAGTTCCGCTCTCCCCGCCGCCATCCGGGTGCGGGGCGCGCGGGTGCACAACCTGAAGAACATCGACGTAGATGTGCCGCTCCACAAGATCGTCGGCATTGCGGGCGTGTCCGGTTCCGGCAAGTCCTCGCTGGCGCTGGGGGTCCTCTACGCCGAGGGCTCCCGCCGCTATCTGGAGGCCCTTTCCACCTATACCCGCCGCCGGATGACCCAGGCCGAAAAGGCGCAGGTGGACGAGATCCGCTATGTTCCCGCCGCACTGGCCCTCCACCAGCGGCCCGGCGTGCCCGGAATGCGTTCCACCTTTGGCACAATGACCGAGCTTTTGAACAGCCTGCGCCTGATGTTCTCCCGGCTGTCCCACTACCCCTGCCCCAGCTGCGGCTGCATGGTGCCGCCCAGCCTGAACATTGCGGCCGAGATCCCGCTCTACTGCCCCCGGTGCGGCGCACAGGTGCCGGTGCTGGGCGCGGAGCAGTTTGCCTTTAACAGCACCGGAGCCTGCCCCAGCTGCGAGGGCACCGGCATCGTGCGGGTGGTGGACGAATCCACTCTGGTGCCGGACGAGAGCCTTTCCATCAACGAGGGCGCGGTGCTGCCCTGGCAGACCCTGATGTGGTCGCTGATGAAGGAGATCGCCGAAAAGATGGGCGTGCGCACCAACGTCCCCTTCCGGGAGCTGACCCCGGAAGAGCGCGACATGGTGTTCCACGGCCCCGCCAAAAAGGTGCACCTGCTCTACCAGAACAGCAAGACCGGCGCGGCGGGTGAAATGGATTTCACCTACTTCAACGCCGTTTATACCGTGGAGAACGCCCTTGCCAAGGTAACGGACGAAAAGGGCATGAAGCGGGTGGAGCGGTTCCTGAAGCAGGGTCCCTGCCCCGCGTGCGGCGGCTCCCGCCTGAACGCCGCGGCCCGGGCTCCCCGGCTGCGGGGCATCGGGCTGGCCGATGCCTGCCGCATGACGCTGGACACGCTGGTGCAGTGGGTGGAGGGGGTACCCGCCTCCCTGCCCGTGGAGATGCGCCCTATGGCCGAGAGCATCTGCGAGTCCTTTCAGGCCACCGCCGCCCGCCTGCTGGATCTGGGGCTGGGCTACCTCTCCCTTGACCGGGAGGCCGCCACCCTTTCCACAGGGGAGCGCCAGCGGGTGCAGCTGGCCCGCTCGGTGCGCAACCGCACCACCGGCGTGCTCTATGTGCTGGACGAACCCTCCATCGGCCTGCACCCCTCCAACATCGAGGGCCTGCGGGGCGTGATGCATGACCTGATCGCGGACGGCAACTCCATCGTGCTGGTGGATCACGACACCGAGATCCTGCGGGATGCCGACTGGCTCATTGAGATGGGCCCCGGTGCCGGTGAAAACGGCGGCACCATCCTGACACAGGGCACTGTGGAGCAGGTGGCCCAAAGCCAGACTTCCCGCATCGGGCCCTTCCTTGCCGACCTGCACACTCTCTCGGCCCGCACCCGCACCCCGGAAGCGGAGCTCTTTGCGCTGGGCACCATCACCCTGCGCACCCGGGCCATCCACACCGTCAAGCCGCTGGAAGTCCGGCTGCCCAAGGGGCGGCTCATCGCGGTGACCGGCGTGTCCGGTTCCGGCAAGACCACGCTGGTGCTGGAAAGCCTGATCCCCGCGCTGGAAGCCGCCGCCAAGGGCGAAGCTCTGCCCGCCCATGTGGAAAGCATCGATGCACCGGGCATTGCGCAGGTCAAGCTCATTGACGCAACACCCATCGGCATCAACGTGCGGTCCACGGTGGCCACCTATGCCAATGTCCATGATGAACTGCGCAAGATCTACGCCCGCTCCCCCCTTGCCAGGGAGAAAGGCTACAAGGCGGGCGATTTTTCCTACAACACGGGCCGCCTGCGCTGCCCCGGCTGCGACGGCACCGGCACCATCAGCCTGGACATCCAGTTCCTGCCGGATGTGGAGATCACCTGCCCGGACTGCGGCGGTTCCCGCTACCAGAAGGATGCCGCCGCCCTCTACCGCACCCGGAAGGACGGCACCCAGGCCGAGAGCCTGCCCCGCCTGATGGAGATGAGCGTGGACGAAGCCCTTGCCGCCTGTGCCGACCTCAAGCTGGTGGCCAGCCGGCTGCAGACCCTTTCCAACCTGGGGCTGGGCTACCTGACTCTGGGCGAGGCCACGCCCAGCCTTTCGGGCGGGGAGGCCCAGCGGCTCAAGCTCGCCAGCGAGATGGGCAAAGGGCAGGCCGACACCGTGTTTGTATTCGACGAGCCCACCATCGGCCTGCACCCGCTGGATGTGCGCACTCTGCTGGGCGTGTTCCAGCGTCTCATTGACAGCGGGGCCACTGTGGTGGTCATTGAGCACGATCTGGATGTGATCCGCAACGCCGACTATCTTGTGGACCTCGGCCCCGGCGGCGGCGAGAGCGGCGGACGCATCGTGGCCTGCGGCACACCAGAGCAGGTGGCCGCCGATCCCGCCAGCATCACCGGAAAATATCTGCACCTGTAACCAAAAGAGGGACCCCGCCCAACGGCGAGGTCCCTCTGACATTTTATGATAAATTTCAGGTATCCTGCAGCTCCCCGCGGCTGGCGGCCTTGAGGTAGGCAAAGATAAAACCGTCCAGATCACCATCCATCACGGCATCGACATTGCCGGTCTCGTAGTTGGTGCGGTGATCCTTGACCATGGTGTAGGGCATGAACACATAGCTGCGGATCTGGTGGCCCCAGGCGATCTCATTCTGCACGCCCTTGATGTCGTCGATCTTGTCCATGTGCTGCTGCTTTGCGATCTGATAGAGCTTTGCCTTCAGCATTTCCATGGCGTAGTCACGGTTCTGGAACTGGCTGCGCTGGGTCTGGCAGCTGACCACGACGCCGGTGGGCTTGTGGATCAGACGGACAGCGGAAGAGGTCTTGTTGATGTGCTGGCCGCCGGCACCGGAGGAGCGGAACACCTGCATCTCGATGTCCTCAGGGCGGATGTCCACCTGAATGGTGTTGTCCAGTTCGGGCATCACTTCCAGAGAGGCAAAGCTGGTCTGGCGGCGGGCGTTGGCATCAAAGGGAGATACGCGGACCAGACGGTGCACGCCGTTCTCGCTCTTGAGCAGGCCATAGGCGTTGGGGCCCTTGACCATCATGGAAGCGCTCTTCATGCCGGCTTCGTCGCCGTCCTGATAGTCCAGCACCTCCACGGTCATGCCGTGTGCCTGTGCCCACTTGTTGTACATACGGTAGAGCATCTCGGCCCAGTCCTGCGCCTCGGTGCCGCCGGTACCGGCGTGGAAGGTCAGGATGGCGTTGCTGTGGTCGTACTCACCGTTCAGCATGGTCATCAGCTGCAGCTCGTCCACGGCCTTGCCTACGGCGTTCACGGCTTCCTCTGCCTCGGGCACCATATCGGGGTCGTACTCCTCGTCCAGCATCACCAGCATGGTCTCGGCATCATCGTACAGGCCCTGCAGCTTCTCAAAGCGGTTCAGCTTGCCCTTCAGGTCGCCCACTTCATCAAAGACCTTCTTGCTCAGCTCAGCGTCATCGTAAAAGCCGGGGCGGCTCATGGTGTGCTCCAGCTCCTGCACGCGCTTGCGGGAAGCGTCGATGGCCAGCGCTTCCTCCAGGTCCTTCACAGCGGTACCGTAATCGGCCAGCTGCACTTTCAGTTCGTCAGTAGTAATCATATTTTAAGAATCCCTCAAAAGATACAGTTTATACACAGATACTTCATTAGTATACCCAGAATCCATGATAAAGTAAAGAGGAAAAATACTCAACCTACTGGAATTTTGAAGATTTTTGCCTTTTCTTTTCTCTTTTAAGGGAGTATAATAAGTTCAACTAGCATACCGGGAGGATCTTATGCCCAAATATTATGGCTGCCCCTGTGAGGGCTGCGGCAAGCCGCTGACACTGCAGGACGATATCGTTGTCTGCCCCGACTGCGGCGCGCCTTATCACCGCGATTGTTATGAAAAGCTCGGCCGCTGCATCCATGCCCCGGCCCACGCCGCCGGATACGAGTGGAAGTTCCCTTATCAGGAAAGTGAGCTGTGCACCTGCCCTGCCTGCGGCGAGCGCACCCTGCGCAGTGAATCTGTCTGCCGCTGCTGCGGGGCGGCCCTGCCCCCGGAGGGGGCACAGGAGCCCGCTGACCGTGCCGATTCGGACGAGCACAGCGAGGAGTTTGATTACTCCACCTTTTACCGCCAGTTCCAGGAGACCGGGGCCCCGCAGGTAGACCCGCTGCGCCAGACCTATCAGGCGGCTTTTGGCAAGGAAGAGGTCATGGACGGCATCCCCTGCAAGGACTGGGCGGATTTCATCGGCCCGGCTTCCCCTGCCTACCTGAGCGCCTACTGCCGGATGCAGCTGTCCCACACCAAGACCTCCATGAGCTTTTCGGCCATGCTGTTCGGCCCGTTCTATTTCTTCTACCGCAAGGCGTGGAAGCCCGCGTTCGCCTTTCTGGCCGCCGAGCTGGTGCTGGCCCTGCCCACCTTCATTGACCTTTTGCAGATTACGGACAGCAGCCTGGCCCCGGGGCTTTCCACCTCCACCCTGCTCACCCTTTCCCGGGTCTGCTCGGTGCTCAGCTTCCTGCTGATGATCGTGCGCGGCCTGTACGGCAAGTGGCTCTACCGCCAGAGTGCCGCCGAGAAGATCCGCCGCATCCGTGCGGAGTTCCCGGACGCGGCACAGCGCAAAGCCGTGCTCTGCGCTCAGGGCGGCACCAGCTGGGCCGCCGTGCTCGGTTGTCTGGTCCTGCTCATGGTCATCGGCAGCGCGTTCACCCTGCTGCTTGGCCCCAATGTGGATGCCCTGATCCATCTGGTCTACGGCTGAGCGTTCAGCCTGAAATGATATGATGAAGGAGTTCCGAACCATGAAAAAAGTTACGAAGGCTGTCATCCCTGCCGCTGGTCTGGGCACCCGTGTGCTGCCTGCCACCAAGGCCATGCCCAAGGGGATGCTCCCCATCGTGGATAAGCCCGCCATCCAGTATCTGGTGGAGGAAGCCGTCAAGTCCGGCATCACGGACATTCTGATCATTCTGGGCCGCAACCAGAGCATCATCGAGGATCACTTTGACCGCAGCCCCGAGCTGGAAGAAAAGCTGGCCGCCCCCGGCAAGGAAAAGATGCTGGAGGAGTGCCTGGGCATCTCGAACCTTGCCAACATCTTCTTTGTGCGCCAGAAGCAGACGCTGGGCCTGGGCCACGCTGTGAGCATGGCAAAGGCCTTTACCGGTGACGATCCGTTCGTGGTCATCTACGGCGACGACGTGATCTGGGGCGAGGACCCTGTCTGCGCCCAGCTCATCCGCGCCTATGAGGAGTTCGGCCGCCCGGCTGCCGGTGTCTCCGCTGTGCCCTGGGCCGATGTGAGCCGCTACTGCAGCCTGAAGACCACCCCCATCCACGACAACTACTTCTTTGTGGATGACATGATCGAGAAGCCCAAAAAGGGCCAGGAGTTCAGCAACTACTCCATTCTGGGCCGTGTGCTGCTGACCCCTGAGATCTACGATATCCTCGCCCACACCAAGCCCGGTGCAGGCGGCGAGATCCAGCTGACCGATGCCATGGCCGAGTATGCCCGCAACTGCGGCGGCATGACCGCCGTGGAGTTCACCGGCACCCACTACGACATGGGCAACAAGCTCCGCGTGGTGGAGGCTCAGGTGGAGCTGGCATTGCAGCACCCCGAGATCGGCGAGGCTTTCCGTGCCTACCTGAAGGAGTTCTGCAAGACTCTGTAACGTTCTGCTTTCTTTCCATGACCCAAGACCGCTCTGCCGCCGGGCAGGGCGGTCTTTTGCTGCAATAACCCCGGCAAGGAATTGGTTGATACAAAACAGTTCCTGCGGTATACTGGAGTTGATTGTTTTTATTGAAAGATCGTGTCAAAGAGAAAGCGAGGTTTTTTCATGGCAAATGCCGACCGCAGCGCGGAGCAGTTCCGCAAAATGACGGAGACCCCCATCCCGAAATTGATCCTGAGTCTGGCGGCTCCCACGATATTGAGCATGCTCATCACCAGCATCTATAATCTGGCCGATACCTTTTTTGTGGGCCAGATCTCCACCAGCGCATCCGGTGCGGTGGGCATCGTTTCCAGCCTGATGGCCATTCTCCAGGCGCTGGGCTTCATGCTGGGCCACGGCTCGGGCAGCATCATCAGCCGCAGCCTGGGCAGCCAGAACACCGATGCCGCCACCCGGTTTGCTTCCACCAGCTTCTTCACAGCGCTGGTGTTCGGCGGCATCATCACAGCGGCAGGCCTGCTCACCCTGCCCGATTTTATGATGCTGCTGGGCAGCACCGAGACCATCCTGCCCCATGCCTGTGCCTACGCGCGGTACATCCTGCTGGCCGCTCCCATTATGATGTCCAGTCTGGTGATGAACAATATCCTGCGCTATGAGGGCAAGGCCAGCTTTGCCATGATCGGCCTGGTCACCGGCGGCCTGCTGAACATCGCGCTGGACCCGCTGTTCATCTTTGGGCTGGGCATGGGCACCGCCGGTGCGGGCCTTGCCACGGCCCTGAGCCAGACCATCAGCTTCTGCATCCTACTGTCCATGTTCCTGCGGGGCAAAACGGTCAGCCAGTTCCGGATCACGGCAGTCACCCACAGCCCGGCGGAGTTCGGCACCATCCTGATGACCGGTATGCCCAGCTTTGGCCGTCAGGGCCTGAACAGCATTGGCGGAATGCTGCTGAACATCGCCGCCCGCGGCTATGGTGACGCTGCCGTGGCCGGCATGAGCATCGTTTCCCGCATCTTCATGTTCATCATCTCGGTGGCCATCGGCACCGGTCAGGGTTTTCAGCCGGTGGCAGGCTTCAACTATGGTGCCAAAAAGTACCACCGGGTGCAGCAGGCCTGCCTGTTCACCATGGCAGCCAGCTTCTGCTTCCTCTCTGTCATTCTTACCGTCTGTTGGTTCAATGCCGAGACCCTCATCCGCCTCTTCCGCGATGATCCCGAAGTCACCGCCGTGGCCCTGCCCGCCTTCCGCTACCAGTGCTTTGCCATGCTGCTGCAGCCCGTGATCGTGGCGGGCAACATGCTGTTCCAGTCCATCGGCAAATCGGGCCGGGCCACCTTTCTGGCCTGCTGCCGTCAGGGCGTGTTCTTCATCCCACTCATCCTCACCCTGCCCCGGGCCTTTGGGCTGCTGGGTGTTGAGATCTGCCAGCCCATCGCCGATGTGCTGACCTTCTTTGTCACCGTGCCCTTCCTCTTCCCCTTCCTGCGTCAGCTGGTGCGGATGGACGAAGCCGAGGCTGCCAAGGCCTGAAGCGCCCCTGTAACAAAACTGTAACCATGACCGGACGTTCGATTGCAATTGAACGTCCGGTTTATTCGTATTATAATCAGGATAGGAAAGTTAAATTCTGCCAAACCTGTGAGGTACGCTTATGAAACGTTCTGTTCTCCGCATCGGCTGTGCAGTGCTCAGCCTGTCTGCCGCGGCAGGGCTGCTGGCCTCCTGCTCCCTGCTGCCTCCGGCCTCGCCACTGCCCGATTCCAAGCCCGCGCAGGCTGAGGAAGCGCCCGGCCCCGCTGCAGCTCCACTGGACGACGGCAAGCTGCGCATCCTGTACAGCAACGGCTCCAACGGCGGCAACACCGTGCTCTGCGGCAATACCGTGTTGTATCAGGCCGCCAGCAGCGAGACCGTGTATCTGGTGCCGGATACCCTGACCGGCACCGTGCGGTACTATCTGCGGCAGTGGTCTGACCCCGGTACCCCCACCGGGCGGGCAACCGCCCTGTGCGACCGCAGCGGCAAGGAGATCCTGACCTTTGACCGTGCCTACGATGCCGTCCTGACCGGCAGCCTGCTGGTCCTGACCGCACCGGAACAGATGGCCTATGCCCCCTGCAACAACCACGCCGCAGGCGATTGCCGGGTGATCGACCTTGCCACGGGCGAGGAGCTGGCTGTGCCCGAAAACGCCTACGGATGCAGCATAGCAGGCAGCTATCTGGCCTTTGAAGTCTGCAATGTCCCGGCAGACTATGTGCAGGAAAACGAATGGGGCGATGATCTGACCGCCTACTGCGCCGTGCAGGTGCAGGATCGGCAGGGTGAGGTGGTCTATCAGGCAGAGTTGTCCGGCCTTTCCAGCTTCTATGCCAGCAGCAGCGACAGCTCCGCCCCCACCGACTGGCTGGTGGTGAGCCACTACAACGAGGATGGCACGACGGGTGCCGACAGCCTGTACAACCCCGCCACCGGCGAGGAACTGACCGGATTCCAGCAGTACACCGGCGCGGGTACGGTCAGCCTGTACAACAGCGGCAGATATCAGCTGGTCGATCTGGCCAGCACCGAACAAAGCGCGGTGCTCTGTGAGTTCGATGAGCCGGTGCGGTATTACCTGCCCGGTGCTGCCATCACAGAGCCGGAGGCATCCGGGCGGTACCGCTTCCACGATCTGCTTACCGGCGAGGAAAAGGAACTTTACGATGTGGGCACCGACGATGCCACGCTGGCCATCTACGCCCTGGACGGCACCGTGCGGGTGTTCGACCGGCAGACCGGCGTGCTGCTGACCGACACCGCCATCGACCCGGTGGAGAACCAGGTGCGGGCCCATGTCTATGCTGAAAACGGCTGGGTCTGGGTCGCGCAGGACGACAACGACAACTATGTGAACACGGCCATCCAGATCTGTGGGCCGGACGGCACCCACAAAACGCTGGATCCCCGCACGCTGGAAGAAACCTACACCCATTATTATCCCCTGTTTTCCACAGCAGATGGACTCTATTTCTACGGCTGCTGCAACGGCCCCGGCAGCAGCTGGCTGTATGACATCCTGGACAGCGATGGCAATGTCGTCGTGGGCGGGCTGCGCAGCTGCAGCACCTATTATGCCGACAGCGCCAACGGCCTGCCGGAGGGTGTGTTTGCCGCCAGCAAGGGATTTTCTTATGGCTGGATGGATTTTTCCGGCCGGTGGCTCTATGCCGAAAGCATCTTTGCTTCCACCGCTGACGAGATGGACAACTACTACTTCTAAGGGAGGATTTCCGTATGAAAAACGTTAAGATCACCCGCCGCAGTTTTCTGTTGGGCCTGGGGGCCGCCTCCTCGGCCCTGCTGCTTTCCGCCTGCGGCAGCACCGATGCCCCGGCATCGTCCGCCAGCACATCCGTCTTGCCGCAGCCTGACTCCGGGGCTCCGGCTTCGTCCGCTGCCAGCGAGGTCCCGCCGGAACCCATCCTGCGTGTGGACGAGTTCCCCATCACCGATGGCAGCACAGCCTGCATCCCGCTGATCGCACAGATCATGGCCGACACCACCGGGCTGGATCTGGAGACCGCCCGAAGCGCCGTGACCACCAACACCACAGCCCAGGCCTGGCGCAACCTGGGCCTGTACGGCAACAATTACGGCGATTCGGTCAAGCTTATTATCGCCTACGAAGCCCCGGAATCCGTCAAGGAGGAGCTGAAGGCAGACGGTGACCCGCTGGAGCAGAAGGCCATTGGCCGGGACGCGCTGGTGTTCATCGTCAACGAGGACAACCCCGTGCAGAGCCTGACCCTGCAGCAGCTCAAGGACATCTACGCCGGAACGATTACCAATTGGAAGGATGTGGGCGGCAAGGATCAGGAGATCATTGCCTTCCAGCGGCGGGCGGACTCCGGCAGCCAGACCCTGTTCCAGAAACTGCTGATCCAGGGCGGCCCGCTGATGGAGGCCCCCACCGAGCTGGCCCCCACCGCCATGGGTGAGCTGGTGGACAGCATTGCAGAGTATAACAACTCTGCCAACGCCATCGGTTTCTCGGTCTACTACTACATCGACCAGATGTACTCCAAGCCCGGTCTGCGGCTGCTGGCCGTGGATGGCGTGACTCCTTCCAACGAGACGATTGCCGACCAGAGCTACCCGCTATGCAACGAGTTCTATGCCGCCATCCTGCAGGATTCCGCTGCCGACAGCCCGGAACGCAGGATCTACGAGTGGCTCTCCACCGATGCAGGCCGTTCCTGCATTGAGCGCTCCGGCTATGTAGCCGTCCAGTAATTCCCAGAAAATTCGGCACATTTCATTGACTTTGCTCAAATCCTTTGCTAAACTTAAGAAAAGTTTGTCAGCTTTTTTCGTTTCACGATCTTGAGCAAAGGAGATGCCGCATCATGTCCCATCCTTCCGACACCCCGCACTCCTCCCACGTTGAGAGCCGCAGCCGCAAGGCACTGCGCAGCTACATCATTCAGGCCTCCACCCTGCTGGAGATCGTGCTGTCCGGGCTGGTGCTCATCGGCCTGCTGCTCAGCTTCATTCCCCTGCTCAAGTGGATGCCGGGCCTGCTGTTTGATGGCAACGATGTAGAGATTCGCGGCTTCCTTGAGCGGGCTCTGGACATCGTCATCGGCGTGGAGTTCATCAAGATGCTGGCCAAGCACAGCCCCGGCAGCAGCCTGGAAGTGCTGCTCTACGCCATTGCCCGCCACATGGTGGTCGGCCACGAATCGGCTCTGGACAACCTCATCAGCGTGGGTGCCATTGCATTGATCTTTGTCGTGCGCAAGTTCTTCTTTGTGCCAGCCTTTGGTGCCCACCTGCCTGACGGCAAGCCCGCCCCGGACCTGACCCCCAACCAGAGCGGCATCCCCGCCGAGGAGTTCCGCACCCGCCTGCGCCAGCGCATCCATGCAGAAGCTCTCGCCGACGAGGAGGACGACGACGAGGACGATGAGACTGAGGAAGTGTAAGATTTCCGAATGCACAAAAACCCGAGGACAGCTGTGATGCTGTCCCCGGGTTTCTTATTTGTCCGCGATTCCGTTTTCAGGCTTAAGCGTTGGTCTCGCCGCCCTCAACGACCAGCTCATCCTCATAGTCGAGACCGTAGGTATCCACCAGCGTCTCCTCGTAATCCTTGTGGAAGAAGCTTTCCTCGCCCAGGCTCTTGATCTCGTCGTTGATCCAGTCCAGCAGGGTGGTGTTGCCCTTGCTCACAGCGGGGGCGATGGTATCCTGGCTGCCCAGAGAGGGGATGCCGACTGTGTAGCCGGAGTTCTGCTTTGCAAAGGCGATGACCTCGGTGTTGTCGTTGGCCCATGCTAGCGCATGGTCTGCAGCCGGCTCATGCCAAGGCTCAGGGCACTTTCTGTCTGGATGGGTTCGATGGCTTCCAGCCCGCTGCGGAAGGCCTCAGCCATGTAGCTCCCGCCCAGAAAGGCAAGGCCTGCAATGCCGCAGAGCTCGGCGTTGGTCTTGATGCCGATCTTGGGCAGGCCGTAATAAAGAAAGAACAGCTGGACCAGCAGCGGCGTGTTCCGGCTGAGCTGGATATAAGCGCCCACGATACGGCGCAGCACCGGCACTTTTTCGTACTGGAGCACGGCGCAGACAAGGCCCACAAGGATGGCCCAGAAGATACCGGCCACGCCCAGACGCAGGGTGAGCCAGGCCGCTTTTTCATACTGCGGCAGATATTGCACCATCACATTCCAGTCCATGTCTGTTCCCCTCCTTTTCTCCTGATCTTGCGGATGTGTGTTTCCGTTGGCCGTATGATATGCCCATTTCCCCAGAATGTCAATAGGTTTATAGGTTTTTTTGTTGCACAAATTCCGGTCAAATTGATAAACAAGCGATTCATCGCTGATTTTTCGTTTCTGCTTTTCCACGCAAAAACGCCGTCTCTTGCCTTTTTGCACAAGAGACGGCGTTTGTTTTTGGTGGTTTAACTTTGGGTTGCAGTTAACAAGGCCTCGTTTTGTTCACCAATTGTCAGTGTACTCTTCTTTGCTTCCCAATCACCGTTATAAACGATCGTTTTCAAATTGCAGTAATCAAATGCATATTTCTCTACGTTCGACAATGTTCCCGGCAGAGTGATCTTTTTCAGGCCACTATGTTCAAATGCGCCTTCTTCAATCCGGATCACTCCCTCGCCAAGCTGCACACTTTGCAGGGCTTTACACCGGGCGAATGTTTGTTTTCCTGTTTCGGGTATTCCAACAATTTCCGCCTGCACCAGTTGATGACAATCGGCAAATACTGCATCCCCCAGTTCTTTGACTGTCTCGGGAACAATTATCTGCCATAGGCCCGTACTTTTGAATGCTCCAAACTGGATTTCCGTCACATCTGCGGGAATTGTGACCGCCCTTAGCTTTGCGTTATTTTCAAAGCAGCTCATTCCAATACTGTACGGCTTTCCCGTCGGAAGGAGCACATTTGCCCCATTCGTAAACTCATAGTTGACCAATACCAGCCTGCCTTGCTCTATTTTCCACTCTGCCTTACAGCCTTCCGGGACGACCATGCCATCCCACGGTTTGGGCGGTTCCGGTTCCGGAAGCGGCTCCGGTTCACTGGAAGAAGCCGATTCCGAGGGGGCGGGCACTTCCTCCGACTGAGAGGGAGCCGATACCTCACTGGAAGCGGGCGGTTCCGCAGGCGCGGGCATCTCTCCCCCGCCGCAGGCAGAAAGCAGCACGGTACCGCACAAAAACAGTGCTGTGCACAGAACGGTCCTCCATTTCATAGCGAGCCTCCTATTCTGCCCCGCAGGGGCTATCTTCTTTTTTTCAGAACACCTTGCGGCACTCCACCACAAGGCCGACCACCCGCACCTGCACCCGTTTCAGATCATAGATCTGGGGCTGGTGCACAGGGTTGAAGCTTTTGGGAGTCAGGACCACAAGGCTTCCCTCCTGACGGAAATATTTCACAGTGGCTTCATCGCCGTTGACCATCACCACGGCAAGCTGGCCGTTTTCCACTTCCGGCTGCTCCCGCACTAGGATCTCATCGTTTTCCGAAATGCCCATGGCGTTCATGCTGTCGCCCCGGACACGGAGCCAGAAGTACCGTGCCCCATCCTTCCGGGTAATGGGGATGTAGCCCTCAATGTTTTCTTCCGCATACATGGGCAGGCCTGCACGCACCGTGCCCAGCAGCGGAGCCGTGAGGGCGGGATCGAACGGGACAGCCCCTTCGGGCAGCTTCCGCTCCTCCTGCACCGACGGGACGGCTTCGCCCAACAGTTCCCCCACCGGCACGCCAAAATAGGCGGACACCCTGGCCAGCGTCTCGCCCGAGGGGGTCGCCCCGGTGTTTTTCCATTTGGTCACTGTGGAGTTGCTCAGCCCCATCTCCTGCGCTGCCCGGCTGCGGCTGATGCCTCTGGCCTGACACAGGGCCGTGTAGCAGTCATAAAACACAAATTTTGCACTCCTTCTTGTGCAGAACGCCGGTTTTCTAACCGGATTCAGATTTTCCCTTGACTTTCTGAATTTAATCAGATATTATAGCCTCACAAGCTGATTTTGGTTAGATTTTATCCACCAAACCATCTGCGGTCTTTTCACAATCTTACCGGAAACTCTAACCAAAGTCAAGCTTTTTGAACGCAAAAACCACGACAAAAGGAGTGAAACTGTATGATCGAACGTCAGATCCATTTATCCTCGGGCGGCGGGGCTGCTTTGCAGGGGTACGATGGCCTGCTCCGCTTCGGCTACACCAAAAACCGGGGCATCTACGCCCTGCGGGTGGAAGCCGACGGCGAGTGGCAGGGCATGACCCTGCGGGCCTTCTGGCACCTGCCGGGCGGGAACGCTGCCCCCTCCACGCTGGTGGTGGACGGCCTTGTAGAGGTGCCCGCCCTCATCACGGCTGTGCCCGGGGAGGGGCGCATCACCTTTGAGGGCACCGATGGCACCCGCACCCTGACCAGCGCGGACGTGTGCTACTGCGTGGCCGAAAACTCCGGCACTGAGGACAGCACCCTGCCCCAGCCCGGCACGCCCGCCTGGCAGGCCCTGCTCGACCGGCTGAAAGCAGCTGTGGAAAGCGGTGCATTCCGGGGCGAAAAGGGTGACCCCGGACCGCAGGGAGAACCCGGTGCCGCAGGACCCACCGGCCCCAAAGGAGAGCCCGGCCCGCAAGGCCCGCAGGGAGAACCCGGCCCCCAGGGCCCAAAGGGTGACCCCAGCGATCCCAGCCAGTGGGAGCTGCTGGAAAAGGTGTCCCTGAACGCCGCCGCTGCCAGCTTTGAGCGCACCTTTCCCACCGAACTGCAGGCGCTGAAGGTGCTGTTTCAGGCAGGCAGCAGCCAATCCAAGGGCACGCTGCACTGGGTGTGCAGCACCAGCGATGGTGCCCAGCTGCTCAGTGCTTCTGCCCCCTGTGCTGCCAGCAGCTTGATGTCCAGCCCGCCCACCCGCACCTTTGCCAGCTTTCAGGCACTTCCCTGCTTCGGGCAGTATCTCTGTTTTGCCGCATCCGGCACCACGGGTGCACCGCCTGCGGTCGTTCTGCCTGCCGGAAGCGGCGGCCAGAATGTGGATGCCAGCCAGAAGCTCGGCAGGCTGACCCTGACCGTGGACACCAACGTCCGGCTTGCCGCCGGTGCCACGATCGAGCTGTGGGGCGTTCCGGCCTGAGCAGACGCACCGAAACCGTTTTCGACAGAACTTTCGGTAAAATTTCTTTCACTTTCCATGAAATTTTTGTGTTTCGTCTTGATGCATCTTCCATATTTTGTTATACTGCTTAAAAAGCGGAAAGTGGGGAATCGGCCATGGATGTCCCTGTTCGGTTTATCGATTCGATCATCAACAATCCCCTGCTGATGCAGTTTCTTGTGCATCGGTGGTTTTTTCTGCTGGAATATGACCCCCGTCTGGATCAGCTGCGGGTCTACGATACCCGGAGCCGCACGCTGGAAACGCTGGATGCCTACCTTGGCTCCGAGAAGCCGGAGCACGCCACGATCTTCGCGGAGGACCGCTGGAAGATGCGCGCCCTGCTCACCGGTGAGCTGTACGGCCCGCTGGAGATGCGCTTTGTCTCGCCGGAGGGGGTGTATTATTCCCGGGAGGTGGATGCCCGCCCGGTCGAGGACCCCGCCCGCGGCACGCTCTATGTAGGCTACGCAAAGGACATCACCGACCAGAGGAATCAGACCCAGGAGCTGCTGGAGCAGGCCCGCCACGATTCCCTGACCCAGCTGTATAACAACCGCACCGGCAAGGAGCTCATTGACCGCTATCTGCAGGCCAAAGATCCCTATGCCTCCTGCGGAATGCTGGTCATCGACCTGGATTTTTTCAAGAACGTCAACGACTGCTACGGCCATCTGTTCGGCGACAAGGTCCTGCAGGAGTTTGCCCGGCTGCTGCGCACCCTGTTCCGCTCCAGCGACATTCTGGTGCGGTTCGGCGGTGATGAGTTCGTGGTGTTTTTGAAGGATATCCCCAACACCACCCTGCTCCAGAAGACCCGCCAGCTTTCGGAATCCGTGCAGCAGGTGAAGTTCTGGGAAAACGATTACCGGATGACCTGCAGCATCGGTGCCTGCTTCCTGCCTGAAAACACAGCGGGCTATTCCTTTGACCAGCTGTTCGAAAACGCGGACTGGGCCCTGTATCAGGCCAAGCAGAACGGCCGCAACCAGTATGTATTCTGCGATAATCTGCGGCGCTACGCCCAGGCGGTTCCTGCCGCCCCGGAAACAGCCGATATCGATGCACGCTACCTGCACAACGACCTGATCTCCACCGCCTTTGAACTGTTTGAGAAGAACAACAGCTTTGAGACCGCCATTCCCCTCTTCCTGAAGATCGTCGGCATCCGGCTGCAGCTGGACCGCATCACCATTGTGGATACCCGTATCCGGGAACGCAGCATCTCCCGGCAGTTCCAGTGGACCTCTCCCCGCGCGGAGCCGGTCCCCCTGAACGGTGAATCCTATACCAAGGAGGACTTCCTGACCCTGTTCCACAGCTATGATGAATACGGTACCACCGTGCTGCAGGCCGACAACATGGGAATGTACTCGCCGCAGGGGCGCGCGCTGCTGATGCAGGGCGGGGCCCAGACAGTGGTCTACGCTGCCATGTACGGCGAGGGCGAGTATCAGGGTGCCATTGCCTATGTGGTGTGCGGCAGCAAGCGGTATTGGACTCCCCAGAACCGCCGGGAGCTGGGCGAGATCACCAAGATCATCAACGCCTACCTGAGCAAACATCTGGCCGTGAACGCCGTGAGCCGCGGCATGACCTCTGCCCCCGAGTTTGACCGGCTGACCGGCCTGCTGGCCTTTTCCCGTTTCAAGGAGGAGGTCTTCCACAAGATCATCGGCGGCTACGCCGAGGGCTTCCAGATCTTCTACTGTGACTTTGAGAACTTCAAATACTTCAACGAAAAATACAGCTACGCCACCGGTGATCAGCTGCTGAAGGAATTCAGCGATTTCCTCATCGAGGCGGCCCGCCACTGGGGCGAGTGCTTCCTGTGCCGGGTGGTGGGCGACCAGTTCGTACTCTACCTCTCCTGCCGCGACGAGAAAGGCCCGCTCCACTATGCAGACACGCTCTGCCGCCGGTTTGAGCAGTATCAGGCCCAGCATTACCCGGAGGTGCGCCTGCGGGTGCGGATGGGTGTGTACGCCATTGAGCCCGGCTGCCTGAGTGCCTCGGCCGCCATCGACAAGGCAAACTTTGCCCGCAAGCAGGTACACAGCAACACCCGTGTGTCTGCTGTCCAGTTTGACAAAAAGCTGGAGGTCAAGCAGACCCTGACCGGTGAGCTGCTGAGCGGCCTGCCGCAGGCGCTTGAGAACGGCGAGTTCAAGCTGTACCTCCAGCCCAAGTTCTCGCCCAAAGATCTCTCTGTCATTGGAGCCGAGGCGCTGACCCGGTGCAGTTCCAACGCGCGGGGCACCGATTTTCTGCGGGAGATCGTACATCTGGTCAAACGGCTGGGCTACAACGTCATCTGCGAGGGTATCGAGACCGAGGAGCAGGTGCAGCTCCTCCGCTCGCTGGACTGCGACGGCGCGCAGGGCTTCTGGTTTTCCAAGGCCATCCCGGCTGAGGAGTTCGAGCGGCGGTATCTCTGCGACTGAGACAAAAAACACTCCCCTTCGGGCGGAGCCGTGCGGCACACGGTCCTGCCCGAAGGGGAGTGTTGCTGTTTAGAAAGAATTATACCGTGGTCTCGACCCGGGGAGCCCCACCGGCAATTTCTTCTGCCGTCAGGGGGGCAGCCTGCGCCGGAGCGTTCAGGCGCTCCTTGGCGACTGCCAGCATCAGCTTGATGCGGTTTTCCTGGTTGACCCGGGTGGCGCTGGGGTCGTAATCGATGGGGGTGATATTGGCGCTGGGATACAGGGCGCGGATCTTGTTCACCATGCCCTTGCCCACGATATGGTTGGGCAGGCAGCCGAAGGGCTGGGCACAGACGATGTTGCCGTAGCCGCCCTGCACCAGCTCGATCATCTCGGCGGTCAGCAGCCAGCCCTCGCCCATCTTGGCCCCCAGCGAAATGATGCCGTGGGGCTTTTCCACCAGCTCCTTGAAGGGGCCGGGGGCATAGAACCCGGCATCGGCTGTGGCCTTGAGCATGGCACGCTCCACACTGTCCAGCCAGTTGAGCAATTGATCCGTGCCCATCTTGACGGCCAGCTTGCCGCCGTAGAGGACATGATCCTCGCCCATATTGAAGATGCAGTACTGCACAAAGCCCATCAGGCCCGGGAAGTTCACCTCACAGTCCTGGCTCTCCAGGAACTTCTGCAGGTCATTGTTGCCCAGGGGGCTGTATTTAACGTAGATCTCGCCGACTACGCCCACCTTGACCTTGGGCACCCGGGTCACGGGGATGGCCGCAAAATCCTTTGCAATGAGCGGGAAGGTGTACTTCATTTCCCGGGCGGTAAAGCCCTTGCCAGCCAGCAGAACGCGGCCCAGACGCTCGACCCACAGATCGACCATCCGGTCAGCGGCACCCTTTTCGTTCTCGTAGGGGGCCACCTGATTGCGCAGGGCACAGAGCATATCGCCGTAGAAAATGCAGGCCAGCGCGCGGCGGGCCAGCGGCAGGGTCATCTGGAAGCCGCTGTCTTTTTCCAGACCAGAGAAGTTCAGGCTGGCAACGGGGATCTGGGGATAGCCCGCCTTGACCAGAGCCTTGCGGAGCAGGTGGATGTAGTTGGAGGCACGGCAGCCGCCGCCGGTCTGGGTGATGAGCAGGGCCGTATGATCCAGGTCATACTTGCCGCTGTTCAGGGCATCCAGAAACTGGCCGATGACCAGCAGGGCCGGATAGCAGGTGTCGTTGTGGACGTATTTCAGGCCCAGCTGTGCCACGGCGCTGCCGCAGTTGCCCAGGATCTCGCACTTGTAACCGTCGTAGCGCAGGGCGTATTCCAGCAGCCGGAACTGGGTAATGGCCATGTTGGGGATGAGGATGGTGTGGGTCTGCTTCATCTCCGGGGTAAATTTGGGATAATTGTATTCCATAGGTTCCTCCTATGTATCAGGCTTCTGCCTTGGGGGCGGCCTTTTCCTCTGCCGCCTCGTCGCGCTCCTCCAGAGCGGCGAACAGGCTGCGCAGACGGATGTTGACCGCACCCAGATTGGTGATCTCATCGATCTTGAGCTGGGTGTAGAGCTTGCCACCTGCCTGCAGGATCTCGCGGGTCTCATCGGTGGTAATGGCATCCACGCCGCAGCCAAAGGAGACCAGCTGCACAAGATCCATATCCTTCTGGGTGGTGCAGTACTTGGCCGCCGCATACAGGCGGCTGTGATAGGTCCACTGGTTCAGCACACTGGTGGGGAACTTTTCCACCCGGTTGGAGATGCTGTCCTCGGTGACAACAGCCGCGCCGTGGCGGGTGATGAGGTGGTCGATGCCATGGTTGATCTCAGGATCAACGTGGTAGGGGCGGCCAGCCAGTACGATGATGCGCTTGCCCTGACGGCGCGCTTCATCAATGATCTCGCTGCCCTTGACCCGGATCTGGGCCATGTGGGCCTCGTGCTCGGCGTAGGCAGCATCGGCAGCGGCCTGCACTTCCTTTTCGGAAATGCCGCCGAAGTATTTGGGCAGGACTTCCTTTGCCATCTTGCGGACAAAGTCCTTGGGGCGGTGGATGCCCACATAGTCATAGATAAACTTCTGGCCCTCCAGCTCGGGGCAGTTGCCTGCCAGAACTTCAGGGTAATAGGCCACCACCGGGCAGTTATAGTGGTTGTCGCCCAGACCTTCGTCAAAGTTGTAGGTCAGGCAGGGGTAGAAGATGGCATCCAGGTGCATCTGGCTCAGGGCCTTGATGTGGCCATGGCTCAGCTTGGCCGGGAAGCAGGCGGTGTCGCTGGGGATGGTGGCCTGACCGGCCAGATACAGCCCCCGGCTGGACACCGGGCTGGTGTGCACGGCAAAGCCCAGCCTGGTCCAGAAGGTGTACCAGAAGGGCAGCAGCTCGTACATATTCAGGCAGAGCGGAATGCCAATGGAGCCGCGCTTGCCGGGCACGGGCTTGTAACCGGCCAGCAGCTGCTGCTTGTAGGCGTACAGATTCAGGCTGTCGTCCTCGCTCTTACCGGTCACAGGCTTATCGCAGCGGTTGCCGGAGATGAACTTGCGGCCATCGGCAAAGGTGTTGATGGTGAGCTGGCAGTGGTTGCCGCAGCCGCCGCACTTGACACTGACCACCTTCTGGTCGAAGGCTTCCAGCTCGGCCAGACTCATCATGGCGGAGGTCTCCCGGTGGTTCTTATGGCTCTGGCGCAGGCCGAACAGGGCCGCGCCGTAGGCACCCATCAGGCCCGCGATGTCGGGGCGGATGACCTCCACGCCCATCTCTTTTTCAAAGGCGCGGAGAACAGCTTCATTGTAGAAAGTACCGCCCTGCACCACGATCCTGCGGCCCAGCTCCTCGGGGCTGGATGCGCGGATGACCTTGTACAGCGCGTTGCGCACGACCGAATACGCGAGCCCCGCGCCCAGATCCGCCAGGGACGCGCCGATCTTCTGGGCATGCTTGACCCGCGACGACATGAACACCGTGCATTTGGTTCCCAGATCCACCGGTGCCTTCGCGGTGAGCGCGGCAGTCGCAAGCGCGCCCGGGGTAGAACCGAGCGCGTAGGCCGTGCCTTCCAGGAAAGCTCCGCACCCGCTCGAGCACGCCTCGTTGAGCACCGCATCCACCACGCGCCCCTCGCGTATCCAGAGCGCCTTCATGTCCTGTCCGCCGATATCGAGCACGAACGATGCGTCGGGCACGAGTGCGCAGGCCGCCTCGGCATGGGCGATCGTCTCCACCACGCCCTCGTCGATCCCCAGCCCCGCCCGCAGCAGATCCTCCCCGTATCCGGTGGCCGCGCTCCAGGCGAGGAAGCAACCTTGCGGGATGGAGCGCCATACGCGCGCGAGCATCGCCGAGGCGATATCGAAGACGTCTCCATGCGTCGAACGGTACTCGCTGTGCAACACACGACCCCGACCGTCGACGAGCACGAGTTTGACCGTGGTGGAACCCGCGTCGATGCCGAGGAACAGCGGACCCTCGCAGCGCGCGGGGGAGATGGAGGGCGGCATGGCGCCGCGAGAACGCGCGGACCTCGCCCGCATCGGAGAACAGGGGCGCAAGCCGGTCCAACCCCTCCTCGTCCAGCTCGAGGCCCTCGCAGCGCGCGGCGAGCTCGGAAAGCGATGCGGAGAAACCCCCTTTCCGCGCCTCCAGGGTGGCGCCGCGCGCGGTCTGCAGATGGGCTTGGTAGGGCTTGATGCCCGTGCGCTCATCGAGTCCGAGCTTG
>ERZ827423.965-NODE-965-length-31453-cov-12.403816_pt1 | contig 31453 bp, 22 predicted proteins | sample MGYA00519775_ERZ827423 | MGnify/ENA primary metagenome ERZ827423 (study PRJEB31778, sample SAMEA3449296) | human gut metagenome | biome: human gut; feature: human-associated habitat; material: faeces | place: United Kingdom | collected 2010/2012 ... | reverse complement strand
ATTCTAACATCGTGTTTTTTCCGTGCCCTTTCATTTCCTGCTGTGAATAGTAACCTTTTTTCTTCATCACGCCGCAAAAGGTGTATGATCCCATGAAAAAACGCCCTCTCATCAAGGGCGCCCTGTCTGTTATTCCTGCGTAGAGGGAACATAGGTCCTGGACTTATATTCGCTGTCCAGCGCATACAGTCCTTTCGGATCATGACCAAACAACGCATAGCGGCTGACCATATCTGAAGCGTTCTTCTCTTCTTCTCCCTGTTCTTCGACGAACCAGTCCAGGAAGCGCATCGTCCGGAAGTCTCTGACCTCATCCGCCGCATCATAGATCGTATGGATCAGCTTCGTTACATAGCGCTCATGCTCCAGACCGGCATGCAGCGGATCTTCAGGGCTTTCCAGCGTGCACTGTGGTTTGTCGATGGCCTCCAGCACCACTTCGTGATCGTTATCCTGCAGATAGCGGATCATCATCATGGCATGATCCATCTCTTCCCTGGCCTGGATCTCATACCAGTTGGCATATCCATCCAGAGAACGGCTCTTGTAGAAATTTGAAAAATCAAGATACAGATAAGCGGAATAGAATTCCTTGTTGACCTGTTCATTCAACAGACTGGCGACTTTTTGATCCAACATGTTTCATTCCTCCTTTCTTAATATTATAAAGGAATTTTCTCATTGCTCAAGCCAGTTGACCGAGCACCTCATCCAGCACATGCGCTGTCGCATCCGCATCCTCCAGCGTAAAGCGCAGATAGAATGAACGCACGCCGGCTTCTTTGAGCGTATGCACGCTGCCGATCCGATCGACCGGCTCCGGACTGAGGATGCGCATGTTGCACTGCTCATCATTCTCGAACATGAACCGGCGTCCCTTTTGATCCAGCAGATAATATTGGTGATCCCGGCACAGGTGACAGCCTTTCTTTGTCCCATCCCGCAGGCACGTGTTGATCACGCAAGTGCGCGATGTCATCAGATCCTCATGACCGTAGATCATGCAGGCAAGATCGGGCAGCTTTCCGCCTCGTTCATGACAGCCGCGGATGAGCGCTTCCACCGCAGGCACATCCAGTTCCCCGGAGAGCACCATCGTCTCTGCGCCGAAAGAAGCTGCAGCAGCGACCGCATAAGAATTGGTCAGGTTCAACGTCCTGTCGACGATCCTGCGCCCGGCGGAAAGCGCGCCGTTTTCACCGCCCATCACGGCTTCGCCATGCGCGTGGACGATGTTGCCTTCATGAAACCCGATCGGCTCTTTCGCCTGATGAAGCTGGCGGTACAATGTGCGCACCGGCGTCACGATGTTATGGATGTTCCGGCTGCGGCATGCCCGATATTGCGCCTCATCCTGCACGCTGACCAGGATGCCGATCGGCTCGGCAGAAGTTCCCTGCGCGGCAGAAGGATACGGGAGCGGCGCATGCTTTTCATGACGGACCGCACGCTTTTCCTGCAGCAGCTCCAGGACCTTTCGGCGCAGCAGGTTCACCTCTTTCATCGCAAGAAAGCTCGGCCCCTGCATCACACAGGTGAAGCCGCGCAGGCGAAATGGCGTATCGCTCATCTTTTCAAACTGCGCGCGCAGACGTTCTTCCTGCAGCGGCGCCTTCTGGGCCGGCTGCACGATGATATCGTCAGGGATGAACCGTGCTTCGATCCCCTCTTCATCTCTGGCCTGGCAGATCGGCGCCTTGCCCGGACACAGCGTCACTTGCAGATCCACCGCTGTCTTGCGCCCCTCCTGTTCGACCAGCGCCCGCAGCTCGCGCTGCTTCTGCGCATCCTGCGTCTTGACCACACGGTTTCCCTTAGCCGCCTTGATCTTGCGGTCGATCTCGACCACTTCACCGACCGTGCCGCCGCTGACCAGCAGCCCGCCTTTCCAGATACGGTTCACCATACAGCCCTGATCTTCGCCATCGCGCAAGATGCGGATGCCATCCCCCTGACGCAGATCATCCTGCAGACGGATGCGGATCCGCTCCTTGCTCACGCCTTCCACGATGCCAAGCGGCGTGCCCATATGATTGGGGCGCACCGGATTCATCATCGCCCGCCCGGACTGATGAAACAAATGACCGCTGGTGAACCCGCGGCTGAACACTTGTTCCAGGCTGCGCACATCTTCCTTGCTTGTCTTCCAGGGACGCCCAGCCAGATAAGCGTCAATGGCACGGCGGTACAAAGAGACCGTCTGTGCCACATATTCCGGGCTCTTCATCCGTCCTTCGATCTTAAAAGACATCACACCGGCATCGATCAATGCCGGAAGCTCATCGATCGTCATCAGATCGCGCGGGCTGAGCAGATATTCACCATCTGCAGCGATCTTTCTGTCTTGTCCCTTTTCCTGCCGATACAGCGCATAACGCATCCGGCATGGCTGGGCGCATTCCCCGCGGTTGCCGGAGCGTCCGAACATCGACGCGCTCATCAGGCATTGGCCGGAATAGCTCATGCACTGTGCGCCATGGACGAACACTTCCAGATCCATCCCGCTCTGTGCGGCAGCGCGCACTTCCTCGATGGTGCTTTCCCGCGGCAGGACGACCCGCTTCATGCCCAGCCTGCGCGCAGTCTCTATCCCGGCGCGGTTATGGATATGCATCTGCGTGGATGCGTGAAGCTCCAGATCCGGGAGCTGGCGATGCACACGGTCCGCCAGCCCGATATCCTGGATGATCAGCGCATCTACATCATGCGCATACAGAAAACGGACGTAGCTGAACGCCGCATCCATTTCCTGCTCATGAAGGAGGGTGTTCATGGTCACATACACCTTTACGCCATGGATATGTGCATACCGGATGGCCTCCTTCATCTCTTCATCATCAAAGTTTCCCGCATAAGCGCGGGCGCCGAACATCGTTCCGCCCAGATATACGGCATCACATCCGCATTGCACGGCCGCGTGCAGCGATGCCATCGTGCCGGCAGGCGCCAGCAGTTCCGTCTTCTTCATCCCATCCCCTGCTTTCCTGATCATTCGTAATAAAACTCGATGCTGCCAAGTGCCGGCTGCTGCGCGCAGCCCAGCTCATTGACAACGATCCCGCTGCGCAGCAGAAGCGTAAAGATCCGGTCGTCCTGGAGCAGCTCTTCCCGCAGCTGTTCGCCCTGATGCGGCGCTGTGCGCAGTTCCAGGACCTGATCGCCCCGTTCGATCATCTCATCGATGGCGTTTTGCAGCACCGTTTCATCATAAGACTCCAGATACAGCCCGTGCCGATGAACATAGCTGCCCTGCGGGTCTGCGGTTTCCTCCATCGCCCCTTCTGCCGTATACATCTCCTGCATCTCCTGCGATGCCATCATGAAATACTGATGACAGACATGCGGGCCGTACTGGGTGACATCTCCGCTGGTAACATCCATGTAATAGTGATCCCCATCGATCTCCACCATGTTCCAGGCATGCGCATTCGTCCCATAGCGCGTCTGGGCCTCGTCCGAATTGAGCACGCCGCTGATGTAAGTCGTCGGAATGCCGGCTTTTTCCATCAGATACTGATAAGCTTTGGAATATCCCGCGCAGACCGTCCGCCCATCCAGGAAAAAGCTGACCATGCTCTGATCCTGCGGTCCGCTTTCATATTCCGCATGCTCTGCCACATATGTATACAGATACCATGCCGCCTCTTCTGCGCCGGATGGCAGATCGTCGAGGATCTCCTGCGTCCGCTCATCGATCTGCCGCTGGATGTCTGCTTTTTCCTGCGCATCAAAATAATACTGCGGCTTCATCGTGATCGAACCATCGCTGTACTCTTCATACGTATAGTCATTCTGCACATGGAACAGTGCAGGATTATCTTTCATCACGGCGACAAATGCCGTTTCCAGCGTCTGTCCGTCAATCTTGCCCAGCTCGATCTCGATGTTCATCTCTTCCAGGCCAGACAGCAGCAGCCCGTATGCCCGCTGTCCCTCTTCATCAAGCTGATGGTAATGATAGTTCATCGTTTCGGCAGAAGGGGTAAATTCTGCCGTCACGCTGTCGTCGTTCAGATCCACTGCCGGCTCATTCAGCACATCCAGCAAGGAGCAGCCGCTCAGCAGCATGGCCAGCAGCAACAGATACAGCTTCTTCATCCGATCACCGTCCTCTCTCTGATTGTATCATGGATCGCATGGAAAAAAGGCAAAACCTGTCACGAGCCGCAGGAAAAGCGCAGATCAGCCCAAAAATGCCAGCAGGTCCTGGTAGGCGAACTCCGCGTCTCTTCGGCCCTCATGATACAATGCGCTCAGCTTTTCCACATCTTTCTCGATGCGGGATACGGTCACCGGCTTGCGGGGACGGATGACGAATGCCTTGCCTTCTTCCTCCAGGGCGTCGATCTTGTCCATCCGCTCATTGTAGCGCTGCGGCGCGGTCACCAGACGGTCCACCAGCCCCGGCGCATTTCGGAAATGACGCCGATAGATCCGCTGCACCGTCTCCGGCACAGGCTTCTTCCGATATCCCTTGTGGCGCGTCAGCACCAAGACAAGGCGGTCGCTCTCACATGGGATATCCTCAAACAGCGGCACGGCACAAGCGATCCCGCCGTCGACATACTCCCTGCCTTCGATCTCCACCGGCGTATTCATCACCGGAATGCTGCTGCTGGCGCGGCAGACTTTCAGGAAATCATCGTATTCGCTCTTCTCGATAAAGCGGATACCCCCGCTTTCGCAATCGGTCACACCGGCCCAGAACCGGATGTCTGAATCATGAAACGCCGCAAAATCAAACGGAATGAGATCATGAAAGATATCCCGGAACACAAAGTCAAAGTTGAAGAAATTCCGTTCCTTCGCCAGATTGGAGAATCCCATATACCGCGAATCCCGGACATAATTCAGATTAAGCTCTGCCGCGTTTCCGATCTGGCCAGACACATAGAACAGGCCGTTCAGGGAACCGGCAGAGATCCCCACGACATTGGGGATCTTCACATGATGCAGCATCAGCACATCAAGCACGCCGCTGGTATATACACCGCGAAGTGCGCCGCCTTCCAAGATGAGTGCGGTTTGTTTTGTTTCAGACATACTGCCCACCTCCATAGTCACTGCTCAGGCGCTGGATGGCATGCGCAAAAGTCAGCCGTTTCCATATCGCCCTCATGTTCAACAGCATAATCATATAAGATGACACAACGAAAATCAAGGAACCACACTGAGCGCTTTTTGTCCAACAGCCTGCTCACGCATTCTCTTCAAGCCGGTTTTCTGTTATGCTTACACTATACAGATCGAAGAAAGGAAAAGGGATATCGCGATGGCCGACAGACGAGGCATTTGCGATATACCAGGTAGGACACAGCATGAAAACAGGAAAGCGAAATCTCATCAGCGATGTGCCCGGCGTACGGGTCGGACACACCACCATCAGCAGTGAAGACATCCAGACCGGCGTCAGTGTGGTGATGCCATGTCCCGGCTCCATCTTCCGCAGCAAGCTGCCCGCGGCCTGCCATGTGATCAATGGCTTTGCCAAATCGACAGGCCTGCTTCAGATCGAAGAGCTGGGCACGCTGGAAAGCCCGATCGCCATGACCAACACATTGAGCGTAGGCACGGTGCAGCAGGCGCTGGTCAAATATATGTTGAAGGAACACCCGGAGATCGGCACGATAAGCGGGACGGTCAATGTCGTGGTCACCGAATGCAATGATGCTTACCTCAATGACATCCGCGCATGCGCCATCACGGAGCAGGATGTGTGGCAGGCCATCCAAAATGCCAGCGAAGCATTCGAACTGGGTGCGGTCGGGGCAGGAAGAGGCATGAGCTGTTTTGAGATGAAAGGCGGGATCGGCTCTGCTTCCCGCATCGTGGAACTGGACAAACAGGCATTCACGCTCGGCGCGCTGGTGCTTGCCAACTTTGGCCAGAAAGCGGATTTTATCCATGACAGAGCAGATTTCTCCCAGGCCCAACGGCAAGGCCGTGAACAAGGCTCGATCATCATCGTGCTGGCGACGGACATCCCGATGGAATCTCGTCAGCTCAAGCGGCTGTGCCGGCGCATGCCTGCCGCGCTCGCCCGGACCGGAAGCTATTTGGGGAACGGCAGTGGCGATGTCGTCATCGCCTTTTCCACCGCAAACCCGATCCCGCACTTTTCCACACGAGCCTTCCGCACCATGAACGTCCTGCATGAAGATCACATGGATGAGGTGTTCCGCGCCGGGATCGAAGCCTGCGAAGAAGCCGTGCGCAGCGCGCTGGATCATGCGCAGACCGTCATCGGCAGACAAGGGCATATCCGCCGCTCATTGCAAGACACGCTGGCGCAGCGCAAATAGACACAAAGAGATCTGCAGGTGAGCCCCACGGATCTCTTTTCTCTTCATTCAGTTCAGCGAGCAGGGCAGACACTCCGGCAGCTTCTGCCAGCGTTTCTGAAAACGCGCCGGCACTACCGACCGCCCTGGAATCGCCTGCCCCGAGCGTATTGACCGGTTCGCCCTGCGCAGCGGCACAGACGTATTCACGGCCGTCTTCCCCGATCAGCAAAGCGCCGGATGCGCCCATGGAAACCAGGACATTCTGCGCGCCCATCGCCTGCAGCTGCCGGGCATAAGGGAAAGCATCCTGGAGCGCATAGATCCGTACGCCGAACAGATCGCCCAGCTCGTGATGATTCGGTTTGATCAGGAACGGACGGTGCTTCAGCCCCCTGTTCAGCAGCTCTCCGGCGGCATTCACGATGATCCGGATCGCTTTTCCCTGCACCCGCTTCATGATCCGCTCATGCAGATCGGCGAAAGCGAAGCAGGGACACTGCCAGAGATCACCAGCATATCACCATCCTGCAGATGATCCAGGCACATGAACAGCCGATCCGGCTCACTATCGCGGATATGCTTGATCTGTGTCTCTTTCGCTGACTTCATCTTGATATCGATCCTGGAATCCCCGCCCCTGACATGAATAAGCTCCACGCGCAGCCGATCGGCTTCAGACGCGCTTCGATCTTTCGTCCGGTAAATCCGCCCACAAAGCCAAGCGCGGTATTCTCATGGTCAAGATAGGCAAGCACGATCGATACATTGATGCCTTTACGCCCGGAAGCCTTTGTTCAGACACCGCATGATCGATGGTCCCTTCAGCGAAGTCATCGACCCGGATGATGATCCAGCGATGGATCGACGGTCACCGTATAGATCATGCGGCTGACCCTGCCTGAGCTTCCTCGATCTCAAGCAGCTGGCGATAAAATGTCCTGGCATGGTCCTCAAACAGCGCATTGACCGTTCCGTCCGTTCCATGCAAGCTCAGCCATTCTCTCATCACCAGCCTGACCCCGCTGCCGCCGCGGAACGCGATCTTCTCCCAGCACGCGCAGCAGACATGGGCAAGCTCCTCGCCGTCTGTCTCAGAGAGCTCCTGATTGCCGCTCTGCACGAATACTGCGCAGACCAGTTCGAACGCGCTCAAAAAATCGCCGCGTTCCATCAATACTTCCACATGTATGCATAAGATCCGCTTCATCGCCTCCACATAGCTCTCGTGCATGACGCCCTCTTGCGGGTCGGCATAACGCTTCATGATGCGGCGGATCTCTCTGCGTATGCCTTCCTTCCTGCGATGCTGCCACCGTTCCTCATATTCGCTGAGCAGCTGATCCTTGAGCGCTTCATCCCGCTGAGCCAGCTCGATCACCAATTTGCGCAGATATGCCTCAGGCAGCGCACCGACCGCCTGGGAAATGCTGTATGTTCCAGATGGCTCACGCTCATCCTCTGTCTCGTCTTCTTCCTGATCCTCTATCTCAAAAAGGACAGCTGCCATATGTTTGCAGAAGCTGCCGTCATCCGCATAAAGACAATCGCAATACATCCCGCTGATCTCCCCATCGTTCAGCTCGATTTCCACATGATATTCCCTTGAACCGAGAACGACTGCTTCATAGCCGCATTCTGTCGTCTTCAGATCGCTCACGGCTCCGGACTCATAATGATCCAGTCCTTTTTCCAATGTCCCGGGCGGAAACCAGCCCTTCCAGCTGCTGTTCATGATCAACACATCCTCTCTGTATCCTCTTTTCAGCTTCATGATATCTCATCTGATCATCAGACATGATGTCAGGCACATGGAAGCGCGCTGCTGTCTGATCAGCGCTCCCTCACCTCGGCCATCACATCCCTGCCCGAAGATCGCTTTGCCTGCATACGGCATGTCTATATCTCTTTTCGCTCGATGAGCCCATCGCCGCTGCCGGGCAGACGCAGCACGCGTTCCGCACAGGTCACGCAAAAAGACGCTGTCCTTCTTTCGGCATGCGCGATGCAGCTGGATCTGCCATCTTCATGGTGAGTGCGTTCAGATCCGCTCCCATCGCTTTGCCACTCAGGATCAGCCGGTCAATGCACAGCTGTGCGGCTCCTCATCAATTCAAGCATACCAAAAGCGTATGCGCTTAACAACTGAAAAAACGCGTAATTTGCACGGGCAAAAACGACCCACACCATCATCTCATCTCTAAACAGCAAACACACGCCGCATCAGCTGCAGCGTGTGTTTTGTTTCATCTAATGGCAGGAATATCGTCCTGACCGTACGATCCTTTATGCTCTTCTGCGTCTGCGGATCACCAGCAGTACAGCGCCGGCTGTCAGGGAAGCCCCCATCAGCGACAGCATCGCCGTGTAATCCTTGTTCAGACCTGTGTCCGCATCATCGCTCTGTCCTGGTTCCTTTTCCGGTTCATCCGGCTGATCCGGCGTTTCGGTCTGTGCAGCGGTAATATCCATTACCTGATCCGCATAGGCGCCTTCTCCCAGGGTGAAGGTACGATCCTTGCTGTCGAGCACGCTGATCGAAGTGATCGGCGCAACATCCTCTGCAGCCTGATCTGCCTTGAAGGAGATCGTGATCGGATCGACATCATCGGCATCCTTATGTACTGTGATCACATTGCCATCTACCGTGTAGGCATCGCTGGCAACGACGCTCATCTTTTCGCTGTCGTAAGTGATCTGCACATCATATGCTTCGTTTTCCACACCAGCGAGGTCCTTCAGTTCAACGACTGCCTCAAAGGTCTCTCCTGCTTTTGCAGATTCCGGAAGAACGACTTCGATGCCAGATACCGGCGCATTGTAATCCAGTCCATATCCGATCGGATAAGCGATCTGCGTCGTATCCATGACATGATCGACGATGACCGGAACATCTACAGGCAGTTCGCCCTCTGCTTCACGTCCACGGAAGATCACATCGATACCAGCTGGGATATTCGGTCCGAACGCGGCATCCGGACGAAGTGCCTCTGTCGGATCCATTCCCTTATTTCCATATACGGCAACAATTGCCTTCGCATTCGGATAGTTGGCCACATCATACGGCTTGGAGGTGCTCATCACTACCGAATCTTTTCCTGCTTCGTTCGCATAATCGATCACTTCTGTCGGTACACGGGTGAGCCAGTGATCGCCCAACAGCTGCACCGCGCTGCCCACCTCAGAGATCACGATGACATAATCAGAAGAATCGATCGCGCTCTTCAGATCATCGATGGTCGTGGCACTGTTGTAACGAATGCTTTCGTACTGTACGTTTTCCGGAAGAACACCTTCAGCGATCAAACGGCGCATGCCCAGTTCCATACCTGGCAGCTCATTGTCATAAGCGCCCAGCAACAATACTTTTTCATCTGCCTTTGGATTCAGCGGAAGCACCATGTCATCATTCTTGATCACGGTCACGGCATCCGCGGAAATTTCTCGCTCCAGATCACGGTTGAGATCAGAGCCGACCTGCTCGTTGGCGTTGGCCAGTTTTTCTTCCCATGTTCTCGTATCAGATGCGTAATCGAGGATGCCGCGCTTTTCTTTCAGCGTCAGGATACGCTTGACTGAATCGTTGAGCATATCTTCAGTGATCGTGCCATCTTCCAGCGCAGCCTTGACATCAGCGATGATCTGATCCATCTTCGCCATATCTGCCTTGCTTCTGAGGATGGTCGGCATCAGGCAGATATCCACATCCGCCTGGATCGCCATGATGACTGCTTCAGATTCGCCAAAATTAGTAGAAATCGCATCCATGTTCATGGCGTCAGTAACGACTACACCATCAAAGCCCATGTCTTCACGGACGATGCCGGTGATGATATCATCTGACAGCGTGGCAGGCACATAAATCTCACTGCCATCCGCCTTGGAGGTCACAGTATCTGTTTCTACCTGCGGATACTGGATATGAGCCGTCATCAGCATGTCTACCCCATTATCCACCGCTGCCTGGAAAGGCACGAGCTCCAGTTCCTTCAGTTCTTCATAAGATTTGTTTACCATCGGCAAACCAGTATGAGAGTCAGTGGCCGTATCGCCATGACCCGGGAAGTGCTTAGCTGCAGTTGCGATATTGTACTCCTGCATGCCCTGCATCATCGGTACGCCCAGACGCGCTACCCGCTGCGGGTCACTGGAAATGGAACGCAGGCCGATGACCGGATTGTTCGGGTTATTGTTCGTATCAAATACCGGCGCAAAGTTGACATTGATGCCCAGTGCGCTCAGCTCACGGCCGATGATCTCACCGGCGAGACGCGCATCCTCCTCACTGTTGGTGGCACCGATCGCCATATTGCCCGGCAACGCTGTTCCGCTTCCCAGACGATAGACGATGCCGCCTTCCTGATCGATCGTGATCAGCAGCGGAATATCGCCGTTTCCTGCTTCATTGGCAATGGCTGCATCCTGCAGGTCATTGGTCAGCTTCAATGTCTGTTCTGTTTCTTTGACATTCTCCGCAAACAGGATCACGCCGCCGAAATCATACTTATCGATGATTTCTGCCACTTCGTCGTTGAGCACGGTCATGTCAGACTGCGCGTCTTCGCCCTCAGCCTGCCACTTACGGAAATCAGGCATGATCATCTGACCGATCTTCTGGTCGATCGTCATGCCGGCCAAGATCTCATCCACGCGGGATGTCGCCTCTGCATGCATGGCAGTCATGGACATCGGAATGCACATTGACAATGCCAGCGCGCCACAGAGCACACTCTTCATTCTCTTTTTCATGTTCTCATCCTTCACTTTCGAAATGAAAGCCCTTTCTAGATACAGGATATCATTTTCAAAGCGCAAATTCAATAATAAAAAACACAAAACATATGTAAAAATAAACATTTTCGTCATATGGCCATCAAAAAGCCGTCATATTGGGAAGCAGCATAATGTGATACGAGCTATCTGCATTGAGCGTTAACCATCATCACATGATAATTAAGATGCTTCGATTTACAACGTATTTAACGATTTAAAATGACTAATTCCAGCAAAAAAACCATATGATAACAAAACTATAGACGGGAAAATCAGAAGTAGACATCAGTTATATTCTAGCAAAAAACCATATGGTAACAAAACAATCGCGCGTCTGGATGGTGACGACGTCAGGTTATATTCTAGCAAAAAACCATATGGTAACAAAACAGAACGTCATGCAGTCCTTGAGCAGCTTCTGTTATATTCTAGCAAAAAACCATATGGTAACAAAACGGAGCGAGGACACCGCGTTATATGTTCCTGGTTATATTCTAGCAAAAAACCATATGGTAACAAAACGGCGAATGCAGACAGGAAGATGAGCGGGCGGTTATATTCTAGCAAAAAACCATATGGTAACAAAACACATGTCATAATACTGATCCAGGCGTTGCGGTTATATTCTAGCAAAAAACCATATGGTAACAAAACTCCGCTACCGGCAGTTCGTTGTTTCCCTGGGTTATATTCTAGCAAAAAACCATATGGTAACAAAACAGGAATTGCCCTTGATTTCAGCGGTCAAAGGTTATATTCTAGCAAAAAACCATATGGTAACAAAACAGATACCGCGAACGATGCGTCTCTTGCGGGTTATATTCTAGCAAAAAACCATATGGTAACAAAACACGGGACGTGAATATATTCCGTAATCGCACGTTATATTCTAGCAAAAAACCATATGGTAACAAAACACTAACCGATTAGGGACGAAAAAATAGTACGTTATATTCTAGCAAAAAACCATATGGTAACAAAACAGCCCTGAACGGTGATAGAACCGTTAAGCGGTTATATTCTAGCAAAAAACCATATGGTAACAAAACTGGGAGCTTCCGGAAACCTGTGACGCGGACGTTATATTCTAGCAAAAAACCATATGGTAACAAAACATGCTATCTATATCTAAGATGATGTCATCTGTTATATTCTAGCAAAAAACCATATGGTAACAAAACGGCGAATGCATCCGATTCCAGTGACTTCCGGTTATATTCTAGCAAAAAACCATATGGTAACAAAACGATACGTTTGACGGCTGTTACCACGCTGTTGTTATATTCTAGCAAAAAACCATATGGTAACAAAACCGCGCGGTGGTTCTCCGTTTTTGGTCTCAAGTTATATTCTAGCAAAAAACCATATGGTAACAAAACGCAGGCCCAGAACGATCCCCAGCAGCGCAAGTTATATTCTAGCAAAAAACCATATGGTAACAAAACCTGATGACGAGGATATCTATACAATGACGGGTTATATTCTAGCAAAAAACCATATGGTAACAAAACATACGATTTAATCCTTGCTGGTATGTATGAGTTATATTCTAGCAAAAAACCATATGGTAACAAAACGCCACATCTTATCAATAACAATGTCGCCGTGTTATATTCTAGCAAAAAACCATATGGTAACAAAACGCACTAGCGCTATTCTCGCCGCAGAACTCCGTTATATTCTAGCAAAAAACCATATGGTAACAAAACTGTTACTATTCCGATGATGTCTACATCTGAGTTATATTCTAGCAAAAAACCATATGGTAACAAAACATAGCCGAAGACTTCATCATCTACATCTGTGTTATATTCTAGCAAAAAACCATATGGTAACAAAACTGACCCAGATATCATTTAACACTTGCATCAGTTATATTCTAGCAAAAAACCATATGGTAACAAAACGAATACTGAGGTCAAAACAAAATGCATGATGTTATATTCTAGCAAAAAACCATATGGTAACAAAACTAATGCAGATGCCATTGTTAAGGGCTTATCGTTATATTCTAGCAAAAAACCATATGGTAACAAAACCGCGGTGCTGATCTTCTGCGGATGGTTCATGTTATATTCTAGCAAAAAACCATATGGTAACAAAACAGATCACATATAATTTCGCCATGCTTCAATGTTATATTCTAGCAAAAAACCATATGGTAACAAAACTTAAGCCCGTTCGCCTTATAGATCAGATCGGTTATATTCTAGCAAAAAACCATATGGTAACAAAACCTGTGCCGGCTTGGTGAAGCTGTTGTTCTTGTTATATTCTAGCAAAAAACCATATGGTAACAAAACCGCTCAGCGCTATTCTAGCGATAATGCGCTGTTATATTCTAGCAAAAAACCATATGGTAACAAAACTTGCTGCGCTCCCTCCTCCACCTTCGCCTTGTTATATTCTAGCAAAAAACCATATGGTAACAAAACTAATCGTTTTGGTCAGGTCATCGATCTTCAGTTATATTCTAGCAAAAAACCATATGGTAACAAAACATACAGAATTATCCAGCCGTCTATCCGTGAGTTATATTCTAGCAAAAAACCATATGGTAACAAAACCTGTCTTGCAGAGAGCGCAGTAATGCGTCTGTTATATTCTAGCAAAAAACCATATGGTAACAAAACCTCAAATATCATAGCACTTTTACTGATATTTGACTAGTCCTGCAACTTTAGATAGAAAATTATTCTGATGAAGTGTGAGTAATCGTATGAATTAAATCAAATGTGCGTTGAGCGTACTGTTCACGAATACATTTTTCCATTATAGTCTTTAACTCCTCAAGCGGATACAGCTTTCCTGTTTTATTCTCAATCTCATAAAACAATGATTCTACATCTGCAGCATCTACTTTATCCTGCTCCACAATATATAAATCATCCATATGCATATTCTCCGTAATTTCGTCCGTAAAAGCAATAACCAGACAATGACTCATCTTATAAATCCGCTCTACCAAAGACTCGGTGAGCATTGGAATCTGCATGATCACTAAATTCTGTTCTTTTGAAACTTCAGCGTCTATTATATACTGTATCAATTTCAATTGTAATAAAATCAGTTCATCGTAGGTAAGATCGAATTCATCTTTCTGATACTCCTCAATATAATATGGTTTCATTAATTTAAGCAACGATCTTCCATTTATGCCATCAAATATCAATTTGATCACATCTTCATCGCTGACTTCTTCAGCCAGTGCTTGAAAGAGGATTTCCAATGTATTCACGGTCTCTTGAATCTCTGAATTGCCTAGTTTAATTTCCAAATATCTTTGTATCAGTGACTTAGCAGTCATCTTACAATCTTCAACAATAGAAAAGTTCAAGGTCACTTCAAAAAAATTGTGAGTACCCATCTGAGGGCCTCAATTATAATTCTGACATAAATAATGTCAGAATGTGGATTATACTGTTCTTGTATTAGGGTGGTGTTCCTCATGAATTACAAAAGAAATAATAAACGCTTTTCCGTCAAGGGACGTGGCGAATATATGTCACATGCTGATTTCATTCTGTCATATTACGCTGATCCCTCAGCTTGCCGTCACTTCTTCATTGATATGAAATGGCCCAATGGATTCATTTGTGAAGAATGCGGATGTACAGAGCATTATGTGATGTCTTATAAGAATCGTTATCGTTGTGCTCACTGCGGTCATGATCACACTCTGCTTTCCCACACGATCTTTCAACATAACCGTTTGCCTTTGAATGTTCTGCTCTATGGATTGTTCCTGGTATTTACTTCTTGCGATGGAATTTCTTCTGTAGAACTTGCTAAAGAACTTAAGGTAAACTATAAAACAGCTTGCCTGCTGCAGTCTAAATGCAGGATACTTATGCATGATTCCAATGCCTCAAAGATGCTGGATTCACAATTCTATGAATCAGATGTTGCCTATACTGGCACTCCATCGAAGAATGGGAAACGTGGATTAGGTACAGATAAACAACCTTTTCTGATTGTACTTGCAACACAACAGGAAAATCAGTATCCCAGCTATGTGAAGATCAAGGAAATTGATAAAGATACTGGAATGATCATCAAGGACTTCTTTGAACAAAATGTTGTATTGTCATTGGATAAGAAACTGAACACGGATGGAAAGAGCACATATAATATTCTAAAAGAACAGTTGACGGTACAGAATGAGAAGATCAATTACGAAGACGATGATCACAGACTGTATTTTCTAAACAAGATCGTATCAAATTTAAACAGTATGCTCGTCGATGTCTTTCATGGCATCACGAAGCGGATGCTGCCATTGTATTACGGTGAATATGAATGGCGATTTAATCACAGGCATACAAAGGATATGTTGTCTAAGATCAAAAAGTATGTTCGTCATTCAGGCGTGCATACAAGAAAGATGATTACGCGATGGTTAGATGATTATGCGGCCCAGAGGGGACTTAAAACTGCTTAGGCCCCCAGATGGGTACTCACAAAAAAAATTCACTTTTTTTAACGCAAGCTGTTCATCATCGATCAAAAGAGAGGCTTCGCTATGCGTTTCCTTTCGCCATTCACTTTCACTTTTGCTTTGCAGAAGACGAAGCGCTTGATGAATCTGATGACGTTCTTTCTGATTGCTTCCTACGATAAACTTGACCCGATCAATCAAAAACTCCCATTTTCTCATTCCGTCCGAAACTGTCATCTTATTCATATCTTAATGAAAGATTCGCTATTTACGATTTCCTCCTGCAATGACTTCCCTCCGGAAATAATCTCTATTTTAGCGTACTGCTTTTCCGTTACCAACAAAAGACGTATTTGTCCTTTTGGCGGAATATTCCGATACAACATGGCCGCATGTTTTACTGCAGCATCACGATTCGCAAAAATCTTGCAATATACAGAAAACTGCATCATCATATATCCGTTTTGAATCAAATACTTGCGAAATAACGCATAATTTCTTCTGTCGGTCTTCGTCATTACTGGGAGATCAAAAAATAGTATTAACCTCATAAAGTCATAGATCATAAATCACAGGCTGTGGAAACAGCAATTTCTCTTCGGTATGGTCAAGAAAATGGAAGATCGAATCCAAATACACATTGATCGCATTGCTGATTGTCTGTTTTCGCTCATCGATCATTACTCTTTTGTTGGTCAATTGGATCAAGTTTTCTTTATGCTGCTGCTTAAAAAACAGATCTTCCCGCATGTTGGTGTATACATAGTGATCCACTATTGGACGGAAAACCTCGATGACATCATCGCTCAGATTAAACATATTCTGTTTTCCCTTGTGGAATATGCCAAGATTGGGAAGATATCCTTTAGCAACGATGATCGAAGTAATCAATGATCGGAATATGCTGTAACCATAATTTAAACCCGCATTGATGACATCTTCATCAAAACGAATAAAATCATCGCCAAATAATTCACGAAAATACATCTTTGCGGCAAGGCCTTCACGATTTGTTTTATCATCAAAAGAAACTGAGTCTGAAAATTCATATAGTTTTTTCGTCACATCACTGCTTTTGGCATTTTGCTTTAAAATCTCTATTTGATTTAGGATCTTATGCTTGACGATTTGTGCATGAAGCTCCCCTTTACGTTCGGGCTTCCACGCTATCTGCTTTTCAATATTGCCACTGGCCGAAAAATGTCCGTTCATGGGCAAAATATAGCTCTTAGGCAAATGATCCACTCCGCATAAAATCGTACAGACGTTGTGTTCTGTCAGTTTGTTGATCAAAGGTACGCTCATATTTGATTTATAATTATCGATAACCAGTATCTGAATATCTGCAATAGGAAACAAGATATCATTTCCCTTGATCTCCACTTTCAGATTATCAAGATACAGATGAAGATACTCACACTTTTCCACATAAATGACCCGATGTCCCATGTAAATATAAAAAGAAAAGGCTCCGAAGAGCCGAATCCGGGATAAACCCTTGTTTTGTTAGGTCATGTGGTTTTTTGCTAGAATATGACCACTATTATCTTACCTTATTCAAACTCCATTTTCAAGACATTTTGTTTGACTTCATACAGATTACCCAATACATCAGTTGCAAATTTTCTTAGATTGGCAATGGTATTTACAGTGACCTTTAACCGATCTTTACAATATGTATGTATTGGCTTTACTTCAATCTTATTTGTTTCATCATCATTCGTCGCAGTAAACTTCAAGATCTCCGGATGAACCCCATCATGATAAAGCGTATCTCCGCCATTTTCTGTCGATTCATCATAAATGAACTTATCTCCGTATTTTTTCGTGATGCCGATCAGTTCATCCCTATGCAGCGAGCAGACAAACTTTGCTTTATCGTCAATTTTCTTACGGGCTTTTTCCTGCAGATACCACTCTCTGTCAATGACATATTTCTGCTTTTCTGCTTTGTAAAAAATATCTTTGTACCGTATGGTCACAAAGCGGTATTTTCCATCGCTGCACAGATAAAAATCAGTACGGTACGGACTGACTTGTTTCAAGATCACCCGTTTATGATCAGATCGGTAATTCTGACTAATGTCGATATGACTGCCCAGCTTTCCATCTGCATATTTCATCGAAGTGATCACCGGTCCGTTTCCTTTTTTCGAATACTTTTTAACCGGTCCAAATTCTTCCTTATATGCAGTCAGCGGATTTTCACCAACTAACTCTATTTTTCCGCTTTTCATTTTGTAATGATCTTTCGAATCTTTAAACTGTTCATAATGATGCCTGATGATCTCAGCGATCGATTCAAAAGTTTGCGGGTCGTTTCTGGCCATCAGATACTTCTCAGCTTTTCCATTCAAGATATCTTGCGTCAGCGCTTTAAATTTAGGATCATAAATATCTTTGTATTTCTGAATGATCATCTCCTTGCCATCCAGTTCTCGGGTACTGTAGATCGTTTCATCGGACACTTGGCGATTTGGTTTCGTATTGATCTTATGGGAAATCTTGATCGGCGGATAGGCCATGATCGATCTATCAATGATTCCGCGATAATACTGGCTGCTTTGCTGGTATATCGTCTTCAGATCACTGATGTATCTGATATACGCAGGGTCAAAGAATGATTCTTCTCCCGGTATTTCTTTTATCTCCCCGGTCTTCTCATCATACATCTCATCCAAGGTGAACTGAGAAAGATACCCTTTCAACAGGTTGAGTTTTTTGATGGAGGCTACGATCAGCGCATCGATCGCATGATGCAGATAATCTTCATCACGGTCTTTGGGCAGATTGATCTGTTGGCGGAATTTATCTGTCAAGCGGCCATTTATCGTATGTACCTTCGTATCTATTCCATTATCTTTGAAATAATCGCTCAACGTATTCAATACGACACGACAAGCATAGCTGGTATCCACCAGATTTCTGTTGATGAACTGCTGAATGACGCTGTATTTTGTGATGTCCTCACTGAACAAAAGGTTTCTGCGCTTTTTGCTGCTGATGTTCTTCATCCCTTTTACGGTTTCGATGTAATGCGACATCGTACAGTTCAAGCCAGCAAATCTTCCTTTCTGATAAGCGCCCAGCGGCGTGAGGTTGCCTTTCAATTGGTTTTCGGTCCGTGTGATCAGCACATTATTGTTCTGAGAATCATCCAGCGAGATCGAGACAGGGATGATATGATCGATTTCTGTATATGTCTGATCTTTGATGATCCGGTCAAGATCAAGCGGCTGCAAAGTATAAGCGCTCTTGCCATCCTGCTCCTGATACAAACGGATCTTCAGCTTTGTCTTCCCATTGACTTTTTCAGGATCCAGACCTCGATCGCTCAGCAACTCATCGACCTTTTTATTTCTGCTTTCGAAATATTTCTGCCTCTCCTGGATATTTTTCCGATGTTCGCTGGAATTCTTTTCGCGCGTCATCTCCACCACGATAGAATCGAATTCACCATAGATCCGGCGGAGCTGATTGACCACTTTAAACGCTTCATGCTGAGCTCTTCTGGCTACAGGAGAAAGAATGGCCTCATCATCAGCCGTGATGTTCTTTTCCCCTTTGTGAGATTTGCGCTGCTGATCAAACAGCTTCATCTCGTGCAAAAGCTGCATCTGATTCCGATCGGACTGGTACATCTCCTGATTCAACATCCGCAGCGCCTTGAACGAAAGGGCATGATACCCTGTGATCCCCGTCAGTTCAGAAAGCAGTTCGATCACCGATGACGTCAAACCAAGCTTTTGCAAGGCCTGTTTCCGCTCTTCGATCCCCTTGCACTTCGTGACGATCTCCATCACCTTGTCAAGCAATTCAACGTCTTCCAGTGATACGCTCTCCCCTGCTCCTTCAAATATCGATCTCAGTTTCTTATATCCTTTAAATTCAGTCAGAAGCGGCTTCCCGTTTTTATCGATCCGATATCCATGCACATCTTCCTGATCGACATTCAATTTTTTCAACAACTGCTTAAAGGTGATGTTTCCCTTTTTGCTGATATGCTGGAGCACTTCTGCTTTTTGTTCCGGTGTGATCTTTTCTTCTTTTATCGTCAGATTGTTCAAATCATTGAGAAAATTGAACAATTCCGCGCTGATCGATAATTTCGGAGCACGCAGCTCATCAGGAAAGACAGAGCAGCGTCCGATCATCTTTTCGATCAGGTCGATCTGCTTGATCTTGCCATCCTCCAAGATAAAGCGCCCATACGGGGTCGGAGATTTTTCGCTTCCCGGTCCTTCATAATACGCTCTTTTTCGCTGGATCATCAGGATGATCTTTTTCTTCAGCGTTTCATCGATATCCTGATGCCGCAGTATTTCTTCCGCTTCTGCGACATAATCCTTCGTCTTGAAATTATTGTCATGTCCGCGGACGCTTCCCCCTTCCTGCAGACGGGCGTATTGCACTTCGCAGACAAACTTTCCTTCTGCCAGCAGCTTCGCATTTTTCCCCAGCACTTCTTTCGCTTTCTCTGTTTCCTTTGCGCCTTCTTCATTGTCATCCACTGTTTCGATACTGCTGCCTCTATGTTTGACCAAATGCAGGATAGCCGAAGCAAGCTCATCATTGCTCAGCTTCTGTGTCAGCCCTTTCATCCTCAATTCATAGACATGAGGAATAGGGCGATAATCTTCATCGATGATGCCATACTGTTTCAGCAGTTTCTTCATGTCTTCTATTCTCGTATGGCGTCTCGACAATAGCCTTCTCCTGCTTCTGGCTGTTCGCCTTTTCTCATTATCTTCTGCCGTTCCTTCTTTAAACAGCCTTACTCCATAATCGACAAAATCATTGCTTTCCATGTCTATCACACCATATCCGACTGATGTGATACCGATATCTAATCCCAATACTAATTTATTCATATGATCCTCCAAGTAAACAATATCTAAAATCATTATAGAACAAATCATACTTGATGAAAATATACATTGTCTATGCTTCAGTAAAAGACAGGCACAGCCTGATGAGGCCGTGCCTGTCCGTTTACTCTTCCAGCCCCTCGAACTGGAGCCGGTAATATCGGGCGTAGATGTTGTTTTTGTCGATCAGTTCCTGATGTGTGCCGCGTTCTTCGATGCCGTTTTCTCCGATCACGATGATCTCATCGGCATTGCGGATGGTGGACAGACGGTGTGCGATGGTGATGCATGTCCGGTTCTTGGCCAGCTCTTCCAGGCTTTTCTGGATATGCCGTTCGCTCTCGTTGTCCAATGCGCTGGTGGCTTCGTCCAGGATCAGGATCTTAGGATCCTTCAAGAAGACGCGGGCAATGGAGATCCGCTGCTTCTGGCCGCCACTGAGCCGTGCGCCGCGCTCTCCAGCATAGGTGTCGTACCCATCCGGAAGCGACATGATGAATTCATGGATGTTGGCTTTCTTCGCCGCGTCGATGATCTCCTCATCGCTTGCACCTGGCCGGCCATAGGCGATATTTTCCCGGATCGTGCCGGCGAACAGATAGACATCCTGCTGAACGATGCCGATGGCACGCCGCAGCGATTCCAGCGTCAGTCCGCGGATATCTTTTCCGTCGATCTTGATGCTTCCGCTGTTCACATCATAAAACCGCGGCAGAAGCGAGCAGATCGTCGTCTTTCCACCGCCGCTGGGGCCGACCAGGGCGATGGAACGGCCGGCATCGATATGGATGTTGATATGATCCAGGACCGTCTCATTTTCCGTATAGCTGAAGCAGACATCCTGATAGTCGATCACGCCGTTCACTTCACGCAGCTCTTCGCTGTCTGGCGCATCCACGATATCCGGCTGTGTCTCCATGACTTCATTGAACCGCTTGAAGCCGGAATATCCTTTCTGCAGCATCTCCGTAAATTCGACGAGCACTTCGATCGGCGATACGAAGATATTGATATACAGCGCATAGGTCGCCAACGCCACCGGCTCCAGTGTGCCTTGGGCGATGAACCAGGCGCCGCCGACCAGGATCGTGACATAAAGCAGTCCCTGAAAGAAGTTGTTTCCGCCCTGGAAGCGGCCCATGCAATGATAGTTATTGATCTTGCTGGTCAGATAATGCTCATTGCTGCGGGCGAATTTCTGCTGCTCGATCTGTTCATTCGCAAACGACTTCACGACCCGGATGCCGGCAAGCGTATCCTGCAGCGAAGCGTTGACACCGGCGATCTTGCGGCGGTTTTCCATGAACGTCTCCTGCATCCGGCGATTCTGCCGCAGAGAAAACAGCAGCATGCCTATCGTCACGATCATCAACAGGATCGTCAGCGGCACATGGATATACATGAGCAGGATAAAAGAACCGATGATCTTCAATAATGAGATGAACACATTCTCCGGCCCATGGTGCGCAAATTCACAGATATCAAACAGATCGCTGACCAGCCTGCTCATCATCTCGCCGGTATTGTTTCGATCATAATAGGAAAAGGACAGGCGTTCATACTGATCGAACAGTTCCTTGCGCATGTCCCTCTCCATCATGGCACCCATGATATGTCCCTGCGCGGACACATAATATTTGCACAGCGCCCGCACCGTATACATCACCAGCAGGATCACCAGCAATACCACGATGGCATCTTTGATCTGCTCTGCACTTTCCAGATACAGCGTGGCATTCAGATAATTCAGGATCTGCGGAAAAGCCAGGTCGATGACGCTGATGCCCATCGCGCAGATCATATCGAACAGAAATACTTTCCAGTATGGACGATAATACCGGATAAATTTTCTCATGATCTTCATATGTCTACCCCCTTCACAGGCAGATATTATACCATGATTCATGCCAGTGTGCCGCTGAAGTGAATCTCCGGCATCCTGCTTTTTTCGGTTAGCTTATGTTAACTTTTTGGACGTCTGCGTCTTGACGGATCGAGCAATCGATGGTAAGTTAGATGCATAAGTTAGTTATAGCTAACCAAGGAGGTAAACGAATGAAGATCGCATACGCATCAAGAACGGGAAATGTCGAATCTATCGTTGCACAGCTGGACATGGAATCCGTGCGCATCGACAGCGGAAACGAGACGCTTGCGGAAGACTATGTGCTGTTCACTTATACGGACGGATATGGTGATGTGCCCGCAGAGGTAGAGGCATTCTTAGCTGGAAACGCCATGTTCCTGAAAGGGGTCGTCGTCTCTGGAGATACCGGCTATGGAGAAGCCTACTGTCTGGCCGGTGACAAGATCGCGGAAGAGCATGATGTCGAATGTCTGTATAAGGTGGAGAACGCCGGCACACCGGAAGACATTGCGGCCATCAAGGAAAAGCTCGCTTCTCTGTAAGTCATGTGTGCAGACGAACGCCAGTTTGAGCGGCTGCTCGCCCTTCACTGCGCGCCGGTATTGAAGAACCGCAAGGCATCCAACATGTTCCATGTGGAAAAAGACGCTTTTGAAGATCTTCATGCGACGCTTGCTCTCTATCATGAAAAGCTAGAGAAGAAAGGGATCTGCCTGCGGCTGTTTCAGCAGAACAAAGAGCGAGTGACCGTATTTGTCTATCGCCGGCGCCGGCTGTCTTTGCTGCTTCAGCGCGAAGATGTCCGTGTCTTCCTTCAGCGCTACGGCTATCCTTCGCTTGGCCTGAGCGAGATCCTGGATCATCTGGACCGCCGGCTGGATGAAGCAGAAGGCTATCCTCACGAGATCGGCGTCTTCCTAGGCTATCCGCTGTATGATGTGGAAGGATTCATCGAACAGCGCGAATGCGTGATGATGGGATACTGGAAAGTCTATCGCTATCCTTCCGCGGCCCGCCGCCTGTTTGCGCTGTATGACGCCTGTATCCGCGAACTGCTCAACGGCCTTCGCTGCGGCCAATGCATCGAGCAGCTGATTTGATTTTCCCAGATCAGGCCCATTTTCGATGAAAGACCAGAGATCATTTGTCTGCCCGCTTCACAAGAGCGGTCAGCACGGTCTCTGGCCTTTTTTCAGATCGGAAAGCCATCCCGTTTGCGTTTACGCAGGAGATGAAGATATTCTTGAACACAACTGCGAAAGCCATCATCTCTGCGATCAAGCTCAGCTGCTTTTTCCTTCGATATGATCCTGTGCAGCGTGCAGATCATGCAAGACGACACAAAAAAATGCTTACACGCTTTTTTTGAACATGATAAAATATAAGTACAGCAAGTGTTTCACCCGTGTGCCGCACGCCGTGAAACACCTCTTTTCTTTCAGGAGGTTCCCATGAAATTTGAACAAGACGAAACTGTATTGTACCGTCTGATGCTGGCCAAGATACGCAGCATCATCAACGTGGACGGGAGGTCCTGCTACTTGCTGGACTCTCTGGAATCGGATCACTGTCAGTACCAGGTCCCTGTCGAAAACCGGATGGACCATCTGCAGAAGCTGCCGGACAGCGCATCCTGCCAGGCCCTGCTCCACCGCGTCCAGGATCTGCCGATGCAGAAGATCACGCGCAACGCCATCGCCCGCAGCTGCAAGAGCGTCCTGGAGCAGAACGATATCGTCGCATGGCTGTCCTTGCTGAAGACGATGCATGCGGACAAGATGAGCGCCGAAGCCTCCGGCCGAAAGCTTCCAGAAAGCGAAAAGCATTTCTATGACCTGACCCTGCAGCGCATCAGCATCATCCTCGCTGCAGGGATGCATCAGTCAACCGCAGACAGCACCCAGCGGCTGCTCGATGTGCTGGACGAAAGCGTACGGCCCGCCTGCTGAACTACTGCCTTGGATACCGGGATCTGCCCATCAGACCGCCCATGGTCCAGGGCAGTTTTTTTATCGCGGCTTTTCCGCAGAGACGATCAGCATCATCGGGCGGCGAAGCTCATTGCGCATCTCTTCGTCTTCCGCGATCATCTGCGGCGTGGGCATCGGCTCCTGCACATCATTCAGGTTGAAGCCGGCCTGACGAAGCCCATGCAGATAAGCACTCAGCGTATGATGGTATTTGATCACCTGTTCTCCCAGGAACAGCGCATCTCTCTTCCCTTCCATAAAATAGTGATCGACAGGAAAATGCAGGATGTTTCCTTGCTCATCATGATACCAGTCCTGAGAACCGTATGCGGTGAACAGGGGATGCTCACAGCTGAAGACAAACTTCCCACCAGGAGCGAGCATGCGGAAAACGGCGCGAAACAGCGGCTGCAGATCCTCCACATAATGAAATGCCAGGGAGCTGATCACCACATCGAAGCTTTCAGGCGGAAAGCATACATCCTCCATGGCTGTCCGCACATAGGTGATGCGCGGATCATCGCCCAGCTGTTTCGCCTTCTGCAGCATCCGTTCGGAGATGTCGATGCCGACCACGGCAGAGGCGCCCTGATCGACAGCATAACGGCAGTGCCAGCCATAACCGCAGCCCAGATCGAGCATGCGGCAGCCTTGCAGATCCGGCAGCATCTCCTTGAGCACAGGCCATTCCCCAGCGCCGCTCAGGCCTTTGCGGGAACGCGCCATCTCTGCATATCGATCGAAAAATTCCTGATCGTCATAACGATTTTCTTTCATCTTGTCCTCCTCATCCGATCATCCCTGCGCGCAGCGTCTGATCATCATACCTTGATCTGATCCGCGATCTCATCCCCGATGGCGAAACAGTGCCCCTGCACCTTGATGATGACGCCGTGCATGCAGCGCTGGATCAGCTGTACGCTGCTGCCTTCCTCGATATGATGCTCCTGCATGAACGTCATGGCCTCATCTGAGGCAAATATCCATTTGATGGTATAGCTTCTTCCCGGCTCTGCCTGAGACAGTGAGCGCATCATCTCCCGCCTTTCCTTTATCCTGTATCTGAAAAAAACGCACAGCGATCCCTTGACCTTCGTCTGTGTCTGTGCGTTCTGTCTGATTCCGGATCAAGCGCATGCCGCGGCCTGCATGGCCAGCGTTTGCCCGCGCTTAAAGGTCGAATGCCTTGCCGAGCACCTCGACCGCCTTTTCCTTATCTTTTTTCTCGATCGTCAGCGAGATGGAGATCTCGCTGGAGGTGATCATATAATAACGGATCCCGTTGGCATTCAGCGTATTGAGCACCTTGGACGCGATGCCGCTGTGTGTGGAGATGCCCACGCCGATGACCGAGAGCTTGATGAAGCCCAGCATGCGGTGGATCGGATACTCGCTGCCCAAGCGGTCCGTATTCTCTAAGATCTGATCGCTCTGCTCTTCGCTGCAGTAAAAGGAAAAGTTCACCCTTCCTTCCTCGCTGAGCTGCTGAGAGATCGTATCCAGGTTGATGTTCATCTCCGCGATCAGCTGAAACAGCTTTCCGATGAACACGCCGTCGGTCGGCAGATCATTGACCCGCATGATCGCATAGTCTTCCTTGATGCTGATGCCGGTGATCGGCATTTCCTCAAGATGTCTCGTCTGTTCCATAATCCATGTCCCCCTGCTCTTGTCTTTTTCCAGCGCGCGTCCCAGAAACAGCGGGACATTGTATTTGCTGGCCAGCTCTACGCTGCGTGTCTCCAGCACGCCCGCCCCCAGGCATGCCATCTGCATCATCTCATTGTAGGTGATCTCCTTAAGCAGCCGCGCATGACGATACAGCCTGGGATCGATCGTATACACGCCGTTGACATCGGTGTAGATGTGGCATTCCCAGCCCAGCTTCGCCGCAAGCGCCACTGCGGTCGTATCGCTGCCGCCGCGGCCCAGCGTCGTGATCTCTCCATTTTCCGTCGCGCCCTGGAATCCTGCCACGACGACGACCTTCCCCTCATCGAGATGGCGTTTGAGGTTATCGATGTTGATGTCCTTGATCCGCGCATGCGCATGGTGATGGCTCGTGATGAAGCCGCACTGATAACCGGTCAAGGATATGGCCGGGATGCCCAACGCATCGATGGCCATCGCCAGCAGCGTGACCGTGCGCTGTTCCCCGGTGGAAAGCAGTGAGTCCAGCTCTCGTTTGTTGACCCGGTCCGAGATCTGATTGGCCATGGCGATCAACTGATTGGTCGTCTTGCCCATCGCGCTGGCCACGACGACCAGCTGATGCCCCTCTTCCTTCATTTCCTTGACATGCTGCGCGATCGCGGTGATCTGTTCGATCGTTCCGACGCTCGTTCCGCCATATTTCTCTACAATATTCATATCATGCTCCCCTGTCTTGCGATCCCTGAAAAATCGAATCTATCATACCACTAACCCTTTGTCATCTCAATATGAGGAATCTGAAAATTACCGTCTGTTCATCCGGAAACCGGATCGCTTGCTCTGGTCGAACTGTACAGGAACGGATGGCAATGTCACAAAAATACAACAATTGACAAGATATTACAATTATCCTGATGATATGATAAAGACAGTCGTCTGCTCTGGCTATCTGCCTAAACAGAGCAGAAAGAAAGGAGGATCTATATGATATTGAAGAAGTTCACTGCTGCGGCCCTGTCGATCTGCATGGGGCTGAGCGGCTTGCCGCTGCAAGCTGCAGAACGCAGTGAGACCACCTTGCAGGAGCTGCTGCATCTGTCTTTTGAGGACAATGTGACAGACAGCAGCGCTCATGCAAACGAAGCCGTCGTACACGGCACGATGGACTATGTGCAAGGCGTCAGCGGAAAAGCCCTGCACATCACCAATGAACACGGCAGCAGCTCGGCTGCGGGAGAGAATTACCTGCAGTTCCCAGAGGCAGGATCACTGCAGCTGGGCAGCGATGATTTCTCCATTTCCCTGTGGTATAAAAGCAGCAGCGGAACAGAGGACGGCGGAGCGATCATCACCAACAAGGACTATACCAGCGGAGGCAATGACGGGTTTGCCCTGGGCAGCTTTACCTCCAATGTCCGCGCCAACTTCACCCCGCAGGAAGGTTCCCGCCACGATCTGTATGATGTCTCATCGATCGATGGCGCATGGCACCATATCGCGGTGACCTATGATCGAGACGGCATGATGAGCGCATGGCGGGACGGAGAGCTCGTCAAGCAGACCGACATCTCCGATGATGCCGGAAAATCCATCGATTTTTCGACCATGAGCATCGGCGCCGACTGCAACGGCAGTTATGCGCTGCTCGACAGCTCCATCGACGAATTATATGTATACAGCGGACTGCTGCAGGAGGAAGACATCCAGCGGCTTTACGATGCTGGAGATGACGAAGTCTTGTACCTCAACTTCGACGCAGGCAATGCCATGGACCAAAGCGGCAGCGGTCATGACGGGAATGCGGTCAATGTCACTTATGATGAAGGCGTCCTGGGAAAGGGCGCGCACATCGTTAACTCTGAAGGCAGCAGCTCTGCCGATGCCGTATCCTATATCGACCTGGGCGATCAGATCCAGCTGGGCGCAGAGGATTTCACGATCTCCTTCTGGTATCAGAGCAGCACCGGCAATGAGAGCGGAGGCGCCGTCATCTCCGCCAAAGATTACAATTCCGGAAGCAACGATGGCTTTGCCATCGGCAGCTTTACCGACGAGCTGCGTGTCAACCTGGCCTTTGACGGCACCAGGAAGGACATCTACTTCACGCCGGTGGACGGGCAGTGGCACCACAGCGCCGTCACCTTTGACCGTGACGGCCTGATGAGCGCCTACACCGACGGCGCGCTCGTTTCCACATCGGACATCTCCGCCTTCGCAGGCAAGAGCGTCGATATCGGTTCGCTGGTCATCGGCGCTGACGGCTATCTGCGCAACGCCCTGCTGGACAGCGTGATCGACGAAGTGAAGATCTTCACCTCCGCCAAGAGCGCCGAGCAGATCCGCGATCTTTATGAAGAGGTCCACAGCCAGATCAGCGAACCGCTGCCGGAAGACGGCGAAGTGCTTTACGCAGCCTTTGACGGAAACAGTGGAGACAGCAGCGGCCGGGGAAACCACGGCAGCGCGCAGGGCGATGTGGAATACGTGGAAGGCATCCGCGGCAGCGCCCTGCACATCGTCAACGAAAATGGCAGCACCTCAGCAAAGGCCGAACAATACGTCGACTTCGGCAACCGAAGTGATTTGAAATTCGGCAGCGAAGACTTCAGCCTGACCTACTGGGTCAGATCAGATAACGGCGAATCCTCAGGCGGTGCGCTCATCTCCAACAAAGACTGGTCATCCGGATCCAATCAGGGCTTCACCGTGGGAAACTTCGACAATGGCTTCCGCGTCAACTTCACCGCTCAAGGAAGCAGCCGGCGCGATCTGTATGGCATCTCTCCGATTGACGGCGAATGGCATTTCATGGTCATCAATTTCGATCGCGACGGGCAGATGACCAGTTACATGGATGGGGTCCAGAGCGTCAGCGCAGATATCTCTGCCGATGCTGGCCGCTCCATCGACGTCACCAATTTCGTCGTGGGCGCAGACGGCTATTTCTGCAACGGGCTCAACGATGCCCTCATCGATGAACTGCACGTCTACAAAGGCCTGCAAGATCCAGACAGCCTGCCGCTGCGGTATGCGCAAGATCTGCTCGCCTATACCATCGCCCGCGGCTCAGACCTGGCAGAAAACGCAAAGCACTATACGTTCTTCGATCCAGACAAGATCAAGGCGCTGGAGGACGCGGTCACTGAGGCCCAGGCCCTGCAGGATGGCGAAGATCATGACGCGATCATGGCCGCAATCAGTGTCGTAAATGAAAAGATGGAAGAGCTGCAGGAAGGCATGCCGGAAATCGTCGACGGCCTCATGCTCCATGCCAGCTTCGATGAGGAAGACGCCAAGGATGAAAGCGGACGCGCCAACCATGGTTCCGTGCATGGCGAAGTGGAATATGTCAGCGGCGTATCTGGCAAAGCCATCCATATCGTCAATGACAACGGCAGCAGCACCGAAACCGCGCAGCAGTATGTCAATTTCGGGCAAGCGGAAGATCTGTGCTTTGGCACAGAGGACTTCACGCTCGCATTCTGGTATCGCTCTGCGCAGGGCGGCGCCAGCGAAGGCGCGCTGCTGTCCAACAAAGACTGGACATCCGGATCCAATCAAGGATTCACGGTCGGCAACTTCACCAACGGCCTGCGTGTCAATTACACCGCTCAGGGCCATGGCAGAGACGACATTTACGGCCTGGGCGCCAACGATGACACATGGCATTTCATCGTCATCGGCTTTGACCGCGACGGCGACATGACCGCCTGGGTGGATAATGAAGAAGCCGGCAGCGCATCCATCAGCGACACACTAGGCAGCACGATCGACTACACCGATCTCGTGCTAGGCGCAGACGGAGAAAAACGATATGGGATGGATGATGTGACGGTGGATGAACTGCGTGTCTACAAGCGGCTGATCAGCAGCGAAGAGCGAAGCGAGCTGTACTATGCGGACAGCGTGCCGATGCAGATCGAACAGATGCAGCAGATCCTGGATGACGCACTATCCGCAGGCACCTGCACCAAAGAGCGTGCCGATGCCTTCCAGAAGGCGATCGATCAGGCACACGAAGCCGCAGATCAAGCTGCATCAGAGGAAATGCGCGCCATCCTGGACCGGCTGAACATCGCATATGAGACCTTTGCCTCCACGCACGAAGACCCGATCATCTCCTTTGAGGTGCTCAGCGACGTGCACGTCAACGGCAGCGAAGACAGCGTCGACACCAACGCTAACCTCATCGATGCCCTGCAGGACATCCAGGTCATGGATCCAAACAGTTCAGCCATCTTGTTCCCAGGCGACATCACCAACTCCGGGTCGGCAGCCCAATATGACGCGTTCTTTGACATCATCGATCGGCATGCCAGCACTTATCCGATGGTCGCGCTGGGCAATCATGATGTCAGATGGCTGTGCAGCAGCGAAGACCGCAATGAGGCCGGCCTGCGCATCCCGACCTGTCAGGCAGGCACCAATCCATTCAAAGAGCGATATCTGGAACACAATCAGAAATATATGGGCGATGTGCCGGAAGGCCAGCTATATTTCGATCAATGGATCGATGGCTATCACTTCATCACCCTGAATACCGAAGAAGACCTGAAGGATCAGGCCTATCTCTCTGACGCACAGATCAGCTGGCTGGATACCGTGCTCGAGGGCAGCGATCCTGATCAGCCGATCTTCATCCAGATCCACCAGACGTTCCAAGGAACGGCCGATCACGAAGAGCTCGACTGGATCGGCGGTGAAAGTGAAGAAAAGCTGAAGGAAGTCCTGCGCGATCATCCGCAGGCCGTCATCTTCACCGGACATGTCCACAACGGCATCGATCTGGCAGATGTCTTTGACCGCGATTTCGGTCATGTGGTCGATGTGCCTTGTTTCTGGTACTCCTCCTATGGAGATGCACAGGCACAGATCGGCTATCAGGTCAATGTATATGACGATGGCATAGAGATCCGCGTGCGCGATTATCTGAACGATGTCTGGATGGATGAATACACGATGTGGGTGGACCTGGACGCTAAGGATCCCACTACTGACAAATACGATCTGCCGACTGCAGACATGCAGGCCAGCGCCGGATCAGAGCACGCAGACAGCGGCGTCGAAGGTCCCGCCTCCAATCTGCTGGACGATGACGAAAGCACCATCTGGCATACGGTCTACGGCGGCACCCCGATGGAAAACCGCTGGGTGGAGATCGCCTTGGAGCGCTCCACGCTCATCGACGGTCTGCGCTATCTTCCGCGCAAGGTCGGAACGAACGGGACGATCTTAGGCTATGAGATCTGGCTGAGCAACGATGAAGGCGAGACATGGACCAAGGTCAGCGAAGGAAGATGGAAAGGCAGCGCCACCTGGAAGGCAGCCGCCTTTGAACCGCAGCATGCGACCAATATCCGGCTGCAGGCAACCGATACCATCGGCGATTATGGCAGCGGCGCCGAACTGCGCATCACCGCGCCGGCCGCAGAGATCGACAAGAGCGCATTGAATGAAGCCATCGCCGCGGCAGAAGCACTGGATGGCGAAGATTACACGACGAACAGCTGGAACGTCCTCGCTTCCGCACTGGAAACGGCAAAGACGATCGCAGCGGATGAGAGCGCAACGCAGGAAGAAGTCGACAATGCCGCTAATGCGCT
>ERZ827423.946-NODE-946-length-31975-cov-13.409712_pt1 | contig 31975 bp, 25 predicted proteins | sample MGYA00519775_ERZ827423 | MGnify/ENA primary metagenome ERZ827423 (study PRJEB31778, sample SAMEA3449296) | human gut metagenome | biome: human gut; feature: human-associated habitat; material: faeces | place: United Kingdom | collected 2010/2012 ... | reverse complement strand
CACATCCGCAAAGTCTTCTTCGCTGTAATCATCCTTCAGGGCAGCTGCGTTGTCCACTGCTGTCTGCAGGGCATCCATCGCTGCCTGGCTCGCTCTGTTCTGCAATGCCGCAGCGGCATTCTCAAGCTGGACAAGCGCTGCATTCAGCTCAGCTGTGCTGATCGAGCCATCCGCAAGCAGCGCCTGTGCCGCGTTCATCTGCTCCTGCAATACCTGTGCGGTTTGTTCTGTATACTGGCTCAGATCGAGTGTATCGATGCGCTGAATCGCTTCTTCCAATGCAGTTCGAGCATCATTCCAAGCCTCATCGCTCTGTCCATAGACACGCAGCTCATTCAGATGGAATGAAGCGTTGGCTGAATCGTATTTCCCCACCAGCCGCACATAGCGCGCATGCACCGTGCCATCCACTGCCACATCCTCACCGTGGATCGTGGAAAGCTGGGTGCCTTCGTCTTTTGCATAAAGCAGGGTGAAATTCTCCCCATCCACGCTGGTATAGAGATCATAATAGTAATATCGGTCATTTCTTGCCCAGTAAGTAATGACATTCATGCGATCAAGCGAATAGATCTCGCCCAGGTCGACACATATCCATGGCTCATCGGCATACACACCGCCGTCCCAGTAAGTCGAACGGTTTCCATCGACGATCTGGGTATCGCGGCTGTTGGCTGATGAACCCGCGCTGTTGTCCGTGCCGCTGGAAGTCACCGGTTTGCCATAAGCCAGATTGTCTGTCTCTTCGCCATATACTTCCATCTCCACGATGTGGATGTTGTTGATGTCGTCACGTCCTTCCACATGCGTTTCCAGACCGTTCAGCCGCACATAAGCCACCTGTGCGTCGATCTCATGCGTGATGCCCGCGGAGGTCACATACTCATCCGACACATGCTCGCCGATCTTGAACCATTCTTCGCCATCCGTGCTGCCATACAGCTCATATTTATAGATCCGCTGTCCGCCCCAATATGGGTAGACCACGATGCTGTCGACATCATAAAGCCCATCCAGATCGATGATGATCTGCGCATCGGCACTGGCGACATTCTGTCCGTTTTCCACGCTCTGCCAGTAATTGCCGGTATTGATCACGCCATCGTTGATCTTGTACGCATCCGCATCGTTGCAGTTTGCTTCAGTCTCCATATAATATGCGATATTCACCCGTTTGATCAATGCGGCATACGCTTCATTGAGCGCATCATATGCCTGCCGGATCTGCTCGGCATCCGCGTCTGCCTGAGCAGCGGTCTCTTTCGCCTGTGCCAGTGCTTCCTGCAGCGTGTTTACGCTGGAATCGGTATAGACGGATAGATCCATCTGTTCGATCTCTTCGATCCGTTTTTCCAGATAAGCCGCGCTGGCAAAGCTCTGGCTTTTTTCGCTCAGTGAAAACTGCGCATCGATCGTAATGTTGTTCTCACTATAAGACACCGTGATCTCCTGATCAGATCCTTGCGCGGGATCAAAGCCGCTGATCGTGATGGCATCGCTGACATCGCGGCTGAATCCCGTATCATATCGTGCCGTCACTTGCAGCTGCAGCGGCTGTCCGACTTCATAGATCTCATCCTGCGTGATGGTCAGGCCACTCAGCTGAGACAGAGGAAGCCTCTCGGAAGAGACGCTCACGCCGGCTACGGAAGCTACGCCGCTGGCTTGCAGGGCAATGGATTCATATCCCTGGCTGCCGGTCTCATAGCCGGCATTGGCGATCACTTGCAGAGGCTCTCCGCCGCTCTCATAAGCGGAAAGCAGACACTTTGAATAAAACAAGATCGATCCGCGCGGGACATGATAGTCACTGGTCACCATGACCAGTTCCTTCACGCTGGGATACTGTTCGCTGAGGATCCGGTAAGTATTCTCTGCATTTCCTACCGTATCCGGCGCCTGATCTTCCACGATCAGCCGCTCTTCATCCAAACCGTGTTCCAGCAGCCATTCTCCCATCAGGCCGCCTTCGGTCACATTCGGGTTGCCGGCCGCCGTGCCGCCGCCGGTCACGACCACATAGGCGTTGGGATATTTCTCTGCGCTCGCCAGGCCGGTCTCCAGCCTGCCGATCAGTTCGTCCTTCATCGTGCCGTCGCTGTTCAAGGCAAAGCCGAGGATGACGATGCACAAACTGTCATCTTGCGCAAGTCCGTCCGGCGCCACATTGAGGTTTACCGGCATATCCGTATTCACATAGCTCCAATAGTCCATGATCTGCGTCCACGCCTCTGCTTTCTGCGCATCGACTTCCGCCATTTCGCTCAGGACACGCGCGATATCTGTCTCTGCGTCTTCCTGATCGTCTCGATAATACGCGATCAGCTGCTGGACATACGTATCGGTGTCCGGCTGCGCGGCCTGTGTCCTGACCGGAACGCCCAGTCCGATCACCATGGCACAGACTGCCAGCACGCTGATCATCTTTCTGATCCAGATCTTCACTTTGTTCTCCTGCCTTTCTGATATTGATCCTTCATCTGATCCCAAACGATGCAGATGTTCTGGATGCGATGATCTGTCCGCAGAAGAAAGCGTCATGCCTGATCGCTCCCTCTGCCGCAAGATCCATCCTTGCCATTTTATCACGCCCTCTTCTCAGGCGCTTTCTCCCTGAGGTCAAATCGTGGTAAAGTTATCGTTAAATCATCATAAGATATCCACTTTGCCTCGGTACTTGCGGATATGCTCCGCGTTGATCTCGTCGCCGCGGTCAAGATTTCCGCTGACCCAGATCGGCGGATCCACGCCGAGATCAGCCAGATTCTGGATGACCTGTCCGACGATGCCCACCAGCAGCGTCATCGCCACGACCGTGGAGGTGGAACAGAACTTCTCGCTGACCCGTTCATCCTCCAGCACGCTGTCGCCCTTCACGCCGCAGATATCGAGCACGATATCGCTGACATCCTTGAGCAGCTTGCCGCTGGAATGCCGTGAAGTCACCTGCGTGGAATAGTTCAGGGAAGTCACCGCGATGACCTTCATGCCCTTTTCCTTCGCTGCCATGGCCATATCGATGCCCGCGGCATTGCGCCCTGACACCGATACGATGATCATCGTGTCGGCCGAAGATGTCGTCATGGTGTCCAGCACCGCCGGCGCAAACCCTTCGCAGCGCTCCATCAGCTGCGAATAGCGCACTCTGGGAAAAATATGATAGTGCGGGATGATGATCGCATTGACCGGAACCAATCCGCCCGTGCGGAAACACAGCTCCTCTGCAAACATCTGAGAGTGCCCGCAGCCAAACACATGGATCACCCCGTCATGCATGACCGTATCGGTCATGACCTGCGCGCAGGCATCCAGCACCTCTTCCTGTTTCATCGCCTCCTCGATCTGCTCCTGCGCGATCGCCGCAAATTCTGCATACCGTTTCATCTTTATCCCTCCGTTCTGTAGCATGTCTCATCTGTCTTCATTATAAGATATTTTCCATCCTTTCCACAAAAATTTCATGGAAAAGATGGTACAATAGCAAAGCAGGATCGATGACTGGAGGAATTTACATGAACTATGATATCGTGATCATCGGCGCAGGCCCCGGCGGCATCTTTTCCGCTTATGAAGCGATCAAACATGATCCCGATCTGAAGATCGGCGTCTTTGAAGCAGGAAACCCGCTGGAACAGCGCCATTGCCCGATCGACGGCGTAAAGGTGAAAGCCTGCGTCAACTGCCCCAGCTGCGGCATCATGAACGGATTCGGCGGTGCAGGTGCCTTCTCAGATGGCAAGTACAACATCACCAACGAATTCGGCGGCAACCTCTATGAATATGTCGGCAAGAAAGAAGCCATCGCCCTGATGGAATATGTGGACGGCATCAACTGCAGCCACGGCGGAGAGCACACCCGCCTGTTCACGAACAACAACACATCCATACGCAGGAAATGCCTGGAAAACGATCTGCACCTGCTGCAGGCATCGGTTCGTCATCTGGGCACGGACATCAACTATGTGGTGCTTGAGAACCTGTATGCAGAGCTCAGCGAGAAAGTGGACTTCCATTTCCGCACCCGTATCGACAAAGTGTGCAAGAGCGCGCAGGGATATACGCTCGTCTCCGCGCAAAACGAAGAATACACCGGCAGATACTGCATCATCTCCACCGGGCGAAGCGGCAGCAAATGGATGCAGAGCATCTGTGATTCCCTGGGCATCCATACCGAATCCAACCGGGTCGATATCGGCGTGCGCGTAGAGCTGCCGGCCGATATCTTCGCCCATCTGACCGATGAATTATATGAAAGCAAGATCGTCTACCGCACCGAGAAGTTTCAGGACCGGGTGCGGACCTTCTGCATGAACCCGCACGGTGTGGTGGTCAGCGAAAACACCAACGGCATCGTCACCGTAAACGGCCACAGCTACGAAGATCCTTCACGCTATACCGAAAATACGAACTTCGCGCTGCTGGTGTCCAATCATTTCACCGAGCCGTTCAAAGACAGCAATGAGTATGGCGAAAGCATCGCCCGGCTCTCCAACATGCTGGGCGGCGGCGTCATCGTCCAGCGCTTCGGCGATCTGATCCGCGGTCAGCGCAGCACCGTAAGCCGCATCGCAGACAGCTTCGTCACCCCTACCTTGAGCGCCACGCCAGGCGATCTGAGCCTCGTCATCCCGAAGCGTCAGATGGACGACATCATCGAGATGATCTATGCGCTGGACAAAGTCGCGCCAGGTACGGCCAATGACGACACCCTGCTGTATGGCGTAGAGGTCAAGTTTTACAATATGCGCGTGCAGCTGGATCAAAATCTGCAGACTTGCCATAAAGGGCTGTTCGTCATCGGCGACTGCAGCGGCGTCACGCACTCGCTTTCCCATGCCAGCGCCAGCGGTGTCCATGTGGCCCGCTATCTCACCGAGACGCTGATGAACGAAGCATAAAACCGGCAGACAGCCGCGATGATCATCCTTCGCGCGCTGCCTGCCGTTTTCTTTTCCTTTCCAGCTCCTTGTTCGGGCGCTCCTTCATCAAAAAGGGCGCCCATGTCCATTTCTCCTGCTTCTCTCTAAGCTGCCAGACACGCAGCCTTTCCTCCTCTTCGCGCACCCGCGCCTCGATCACTTCCTGGCAAGAAGCCAGACCGTGCGCACGGACCAGCGCAGTCAGCGCATAGATGACCATGCCGATGGCATGCGTCTCACAGTGCACGCTGCCGCACCCTTGTCCGATGGCATGCGCATATGCCCCCAGCACAGGATCATCGCTCTCCTTCGCGATCGCATGAGCAGCCAGTATTGCCTTCTTTGCCTGAGGCATGCGGATTTCTCCCGCCGCCCACAGCCGGCACTGACGCACCGCTTCCTCGGCGCGCGTTTCTGTCGGATCGATGAGCCGGATCCTCTCCAAGATCTCCTCCATGCCATCCAGGCACCACAATACGACAGCTCTGCGGTTCTGCACGCAGAGCAGATCGATCAGCGGCTGAAGCAGCACGCTGTTTCGATCAAACAAGATCTGATTGCCCCGTTTCATCTTCTCTTCCACCTGGATCAGCCATCGTTCCCGTTCATTCATGTCTTCCCACCTCCTGCTCATCCTTGATCTCCTGTTCTTCGATGCCTTTATTTTAACAAACTCGCCGGACATGGACAACCAGCCATCCCCATCCAAGCAGGATCGCGCATTGCTGAGAAAAGCCAACAGGGGAACAAAAACGCTGACCAAGCGTGTCCACTACCTGATCGCAGGCCAGAGAAAGAAAAAACGAGCAAGATCCTGCTCTCATTGGCCTTCATCATTCCCCTTCTCAGCAATAGCATCATTTTCGAGGCATGGTATACGGAAACAGAGGATACCGAAGGAACTTATTCAGAAGAGGAATTCAAAAGCAAAAGCTATATCATTGACCATGGTGATGGAACTTACGATTTATATCTCGATGGCCAGGCCTTTTCAATCGAATCACCGGACCGTCCTGAATTTGAAGGAATCAAAATATTTAAGGAGTAAATAATATGAATAAAGTACTAATTACTATGTGTTTTCTCATGCTTTTCCCTTCTGAACAGATAATCATCCACGCATCTCCGCAATATCATCAACTTGAATCACAAATAGTAATACAACCATTATCCGATAAACTAGTATGGCATTTTAAAACAGTCAATGGAAAAATTTATAAAAGATTATATAATGCTACTTTACAAAAATGGGAAACCGATTGGATCTTAGTCAAATGATATCGTTTAGATCAGGTTGAATGATGTTCATCATCGGATGATCTAATGAAAAAAGCAGGCAGATTTATCGTGATCGCGCTTGCTTTTTTTAGCGGTCAAAACCGATTGCATTTGTAGTTTCGTTCGTTTAAAATAAAATCGTAAGGAGTGATGATCATGGCAGAAACCCATCTCACCAAAAGAGAAACCGATGTCATGGAGATATTCTGGGCTCATGATGAAGATCTGTCCGCCAGAGATATTCAGCAATATCTTCCCGACATCACCGTCAATTCTATTCAGCCTGTGCTGAAACGGCTTCAGAAAAAGGAATACATTCACGTTTCCGGTTTTTCTCAGCATACCAAATCGCTGATGCGGGTCTATCGCCCGTTGGTCAGCAAGGCGCAGCATATCGTTTCTTTGATGGACCAGCACACGTCGCAGGAGATCCTCCTGCTCATGGTCAAGCAGTGCAAGGACAAGACTTTCCTCGAAGAGCTGCAAGGGATCATTGCGAAAAAGCTGAAGTAACCAAAGCGCTGAACAAAATGAAAACAGGCAGATCACACGGATATCCACGTGTGCATCTGCCTGTTTTTGCTCGTTTAATCAATAGGTCAGCGTTTTGATCTTCTCCCAGGAGAACTGGGGATCGCCGAAGTGTCCGTAACAAGACGTCTTGGAATAGATCGGCTTGCGCAGATCGAGTTCTTCCAGGATGTTGCCTACCTCGAAGTTGAAGTTGTTTCGGATGATCTGCAGCAGCTCCTCATCGCTCTTCACTCCGGTGCCGAATGTATCTACGCACAGGGAGACCGGTTCGCTCTTGCCGATGGCATAAGCGACCTGCACCTCACAGCGTTCAGCCAGCCCGTTGGCCACGATGTTCTTCGCGACATAACGGCAATAGTATGCTGCGCTGCGGTCTACCTTGGTCGGGTCTTTGGAGGAGAAGCATCCTCCGCCGATGCGGCCCATGCCGCCATAGGTATCGCAGACGATCTTGCGTCCGGTCGTGCCGGAATCGCCGAAGCTTCCGCCCACGACAAAGCTTCCGCTGGGGTTGATCAGAAACCGCGTGCGCTCATCGATCAGCTCCGCTTCGATGCAGGGACGGATGACCTCGTTCATGACGATCTCGCGAATCTGTTCCTGCGACGCCTGCGCAGAATGCTGGGTGGAGACGACGATGGTGTCGATCCGGGCGATCTTGCCATCCTTGTACTCCACGGAAACCTGGGTCTTGCCATCCGGCTTCAGCAGCGGATTTTCGCGGCGCACCTTGGTCAGCTGACGCGCCAGCTTGTGCGCATAATAGATCGGAGCCGGCATGTATTCATCGCTCTCATTGCAGGCATAGCCGAACATGATGCCCTGATCGCCTGCGCCGATCACATGATCCGCATGGTTGACCGCATGATGGATCTCGCTGGACTGCTTGTTCACCCGGATCATGACCGTGTACTCTTCCTCGTAACCGATCTTGCGGATCACGTCTTTCGCGATCTGCGCATAATCGATATGTGCCTTGGTGTCTGCCTCTCCATAGATCAGCACGAAGTCGTCCTTGATCGTGGCTTCCACCGCCATGTTGGAATAAGGATCCTGACGCAGCGCCTCATCCAGGATGGAGTCCGCGATCTTATCGCAGATCTTGTCCGGATGACCTTCTGTGATGCTCTCTGATGTGAAAATGTAGTCTTTCATTCCGCTCTCCTTTCGCTATTTCATAAAAAAATCTTCCCGCGACAGAGAAGATGACCGATATCTATATTCTCTTATCGCTGTCAGCTTTACCACCTTATATGATGCGTCATACAGGTTGGCGTGGGGTCAAACGAGCTGACTCTCTCACCCATCTCTTGATAAATAGCAGGTATATTAAAGCACACCCTTATCCAAAAAGCAACCATAAAACAACGGATCTTGCAATCTTGCGATCGCTGTCTCCTTTCCGCCGGGAAGAAGTTCACAAATCTCGTTTTGCGGCTATAATAGAGAATAAAAGTGAAGAACAGGAGGAATCGTGATGAACGTACTGATGATCAATGGCAGCCCGCGGGTAAACGGCAATACCGCCATCGCGCTGCGGGAAATGGAACAGATCTTCAAGCTGGAGGGCATCGACTGCGAGTGTGTGCAGATCGGCATGCAGGATGTGCGCGGATGCATTGCCTGCGGCAGCTGTGCCAAGAAGGGAAAATGTGTGTTTGACGATGTGGTCAACGAGCTGGCGCCGAAATTTGAACAGGCGGATGGGCTCGTCATCGCCTCGCCGGTCTATTATGCGTCAGCCAACGCCACGCTGATCGCTTGTCTGGACCGGCTGTTTTACAGCACCTCCTTTGACAAGACGATGAAGGTCGGCGCCAGCGTCGCCGTCGCCCGCAGAGGCGGATGCTCCGCAACCTTTGATGAGCTGAACAAATACTTTACGATCAGCGGCATGCCGGTCGCGTCCAGCCAATACTGGAACAGCGTCCATGGCAGAGAGGCCGGACAGGCGGCGCAGGACGAAGAGGGACTGCAGACCATGCGCGTCCTGGCCCACAACATGGCGTTTCTGATGAAGAGCATCGCGCTGGGCAAAGAGCAGTTCGGCCTGCCGGTCAGCGAGCCGCATGTGTTCACGCACTTCATCCGTTAGCGGTCACAGAGAACGGCATCATCCGTAAAAAAAAACACAGTGTACCCCGACAGATACACTGTGTTTTTTCATGCGCTGATCTCGATCAGCTTCAGCTCTTCCAGCAGATCCAGATAAGCCTCCAGCAGATGACGGCATGGCACGCCGCTCTCTGCTTCTGTACGCGCGATGACGCCTTCCCTGCTCAGCCTGCCGTCGATCCAATATACGCAGAGCACTTCGCACAGCTCCTTCTGTAATGCGCCGGCATGGCGTTTCTCATAGGCCATGACTTTTTCCAGCGCGTCCGGCTCTTCTAGGAAAAGCTCGCGCAGATCATGCAGCGGCGTGCGGAACGTGCGCACATATACCGAAGAGCTGCCGTCATCCTGCGGCAGTTCTGCCGGGCACAGACGGCAGATCCAGTCGATCTGTTCCTGGATCCCCTGCGCATCCGGGCAAAACTGCGTGATGCTCCGTGCGCTCCGGCAATGATGATCCTTCAGCACGGCGAGCATGTCGTTCAGCTGCTCTTCCGTCATCTCCTCCCGCATGGCATGGCGGACCTTCTGCTCGATCTGCTTCATCAGATGTGTGCGCTGGTGCAGGAAGATGAGCCGGACATCCTCCTTCTTCATGTTGCACAGCGTATAGACATAAGATGCCGCGAAGACCGTAGAGAACTTCAGCACATCCGGATCGATGCGGGACACCGTGTCGCTGCTCGTATGATAATACAGATCGGGCATCTGCCCCAGCATCACACAGGGGATGCGGACAGATGGATCGCTGAGGATATAGTGATCGCTGCCCAGCACGAACTCTTCTTCCTTGGTCATCACGTTCTGGATCAAGACATCTTCCCGGCAGGCAGCCTGCGCTTTTACTTCCTCCAGGAGCAGGGAGCCCAGTTCCCCGCATATGGATGTGCAGGCATAAGGAAGATGGGTCAGGGTGATCGGCCCGTTGATGTCATCTTGTCTGGCGCCGATCATATCCAGGTTGATGGCAGCGATGTCGTCTGTCCATTTCCGGCCGTCATACAGATAATGGAATGTCCCGGTGAATTCCGGCACGAGGATCATCTTCACGCCTTTATCCAAAGGCGGCAGCTTTCCTTTTTGAACAGCGTCATGCAAGGCGATCATCGTCTCCATCGCGCCGCTCACGCCGGATGCGTTGTCATTGGCAGACGCATAAGGATGACACAGATGCGCGCAGATGAGCACGTTCTCCTCGCTTTGTCCGGGCAGATGCGCTTCCACGACTTCGATGCTTCCTTCATGGATCTCAGCGTCGATCCAGGCTTCTGCCTTAGGATAAGGCGAATCGCATTCTTTGCGTGCATAGCGTTCCCGCTGCAGCTCGCATGCCGCATGCAGCCGGGCGGAAAGCCGCGGCGAGATGACAAAGCCAAATGCCTTGTGCTGCTCATGGTAATCCCACCAGAAGCCGGTATAGTTTACGGTATCCGGCAGATCCTGCGGCGAGCGGTAAAAATCGGTCTCATTGAGATAATCGGAAATGATGCCCAGCGCGCCACGGCGTTCCGTTGCCCAGCGGTACTTCTTCACCTGCTCATGCGTAAACAGGATCTTCCCTTCCAGGTCCCACTGCGTATATTCCTGCTCGCTGCTGCCGCGGGTCATCTCCACGATCTCCAGAGGATGACCGCGGTAATCACAGGCGATGCTCTGCGTGATGATCTGGATCGGATCATCATCATAATCTGCCAGATCGAGGGCAAAGGGTTCGATCAGCCGGCATGCGCCGCCATGACAGTCCCACTGGGGAAACAGCCGGTATGTCCCCGCATAAGCATGTTCTTTCATCGGGTAAGAAAGCACCCGCGCATCGATGCCGTGGCTGCTGAGCGTCCGCGCGCACGCATGGGCGGCTTCCCTGTAGCCTTCCGTCGTCTGTATCCGATGGTGTCCTGCCGTCTCATTCAGCATCCGCATCAGCCGCTTCTCTTTGATCTCTTGTTTCAATATCTGTATCGTCTCTTGCATACGATCCCTCCTGCTGTTTATTATTATCATAACGCAATGACAGGGAGAAAGAAATCCTTTCTTCCTCCTGCATCAAAAACAGCGAGGATATTCCCCGCTGTTTTTGATCATGAGCGTTCCAGGAACGCTTCGTCGTTTTCTTCCTCTTCTTCGCTCTCGTCCTCTTCGATCGTCTCAGGTGACTGCGGCGAACGGCAGAGCACATAGGCCGTGATCAGCGAAGCGATCGGCACAGTGAGCACGATGCCCAGCGATCCGCAGATGCCCTGCGCGATCTCCATGCTCAGGAAGTTGCTGTTGAACAGCTGATTGATCTGCACGTCATAGGAAAGAAAGACGAGCAGGGTCAGGAAGGAGCTTCCGGTGAACGCCAAGATCAGCGTATTGCACATCGTTCCGATCATATCCTTGCCGATCTCGATGCCTGAGCGCAGAAGCTCTCTTGAGGTCAGCGCAGTATTGTGGCGATACACCTCATACAGCGAGGAGACGATGGACATGCCGGTATCCATGATGGCGCCCAGCGAGGAGATCAGCACGCCCGCAAACAAGATGTCCTTGACGCGCAGGCCTGTGGATTCGCCGATCAGGATCAGCCCTTCGCTCTCTTCTGCGCTGAAGCCGTCCAGATGAATCATATTGGACAGGATCAAAAAGAAGATCAGCGATACGATGACGCCGGCCACGGTGGACACGATGGCCGCGTAGGTCTTCTTGCTCTGGCCATTGAGCAGCAGCAGCGTCACGGTGACGGAGAGGATCGCGCACAAGATGCTGACTGCGATCGGAGAATATCCCGAGAAAACCATCGGCAGCAGCACGCAGACGACCAGATACAGGCTGTATGCCAGACCAAGGATCGCCTTCACGCCCTTGCCCTTCGCGATGAGCACGATGGCCAGGATGAGCACGGCGATGCCGAATGCCATCGGGATGGAGCGGTCATAATTGTACAGCGTGTAATATGGCTCGATCCCTTCCGGCTCATCGAGATTGATGATGACCGACATGCCCTCGCTGACTTCGCACTGGTGCGTATTGGAGACATAGTTGGTCACTTCGATCTCTTCTCCCTGGTATTCCCCTTCATCCAGCCGGATGATCAGATCCTGCGTGCCCACGTTGATGTCAAGGTCTTCTTCATAGGTCAGGTTTTCTGCAGTGACCTGCATGACCGTTCCTTTCACATATTCCAGCGTGGTGCTGTTAAAGCGGCTGTATGACTCCATGCCGTATGTCTGAAACAGCATAGCGCCGGCGATCGTAAGCAGGATGATCACGATCACCCATCGGTTATCTCTCAGTTTCTGCATTTCAAGCATCCTTCCTAAAAAATGAAATCAATAGCGAAGAGCTCTCCCCGCTATTGATCGTCGTGTTCAATCTGTATCGCGCAGACTACGCTTTGCGTCTGCGTGCGGCAATCGCCACACCAGCTACACCCAGGATGAGCGCTGCTGCCGCTGCACTCGTGCCTGCTGCTGCGGTGTCGACGTCGTCTTTGCCATCGGCCGGCTTCTGCTCATCATCGCCGCCCTGGCCGTTGTCTTCGCCCGGATCTGCCGGATCCTGCGTGGTCGCTGCGTCATATGCGCTCTGCAGCGCCGTATATGCTTCGTTCACCGCATCCTGCGTTGCCTTCTCATCGGCCAGCACGCTCTTGGCTGCTTCCAGCGCGCTCTGCAGTGCCTGCCACTCTTCTGCCGTGCAGTCTGCCTCGCTCACCTGCTCTGCCTTCTCCACAAGTCCTTCCAGCTCGCTCTTGGCTGTGTCGATCTTGTTGATCGTGAACGTATCCAGCACTTCCATCGTATCCATGTAGTATGTCGTCATCGTGTAGGATGTATCCGTCACATCGATGTCGGTGATCGTCCGGCGGTAGCTCTGATCCATCACTGCGGAGTATGCTGCTTCCGGCGCCTTGATGTCATAGTACTTACTTCCGCTCGCGGAGTTTGCGGTCAGATACAGCACGCCTTCCGGATTCGTCACTTCGCTCTGCACGCCCTGGGAATCATCCGGCGTCGTGCCATTCATCATGTATGTTCTCGTGTATACGTGGTCATGGCCCATCAGCACTACATCGATATCCAGCTCGCTGAGCATCGGCGGCAGTTCCTCGCGGCGCTCGATGATGTCGCCGTCATCTACGTGGGATGCCGTGGAGTATACAGAGTGGTGGAATACGACCGTCTTCCATCTCACATCCGGATTCTGTGCGATCGCGCTCTCCAGGAATTCCTTATGCTCTGCCGTGGAGCGGTTGTTGGAGTTGATCACCATGAACAGCGTGTTGTCATAGACGAACCAGTAGTCCGTTCCCGCTGTCGTCGCACCGAGCTGCGTGCTCTCATTCGGCAGGTTGAAGTGCTCGTTGTATGCGGCAGATCCGCTGTCGTGGTTACCGATCGTCGTCGCGCTCGTCAGATAGGTCAGCGCATCGTTCAGGTAGCCGGTGTACTGCGTTTCATTGTTGTTGGTGTTGACCTGGTCGCCGGCAGATACCAGGAAATCCGGATCCAGCTGTGCGATGGCCGTATCGAGCGTCTCATCCCAGCCTACGGTATCGGTCTCCGTATTGCCTGCGCCGATCTGCGGGTCACCGGCGAGGATGAAGCTGAAGCCCTCATCAAAATCACCGGTCTCAAAGGTATAGATCTGGCTGACGGTGTCGCCATTGACCACACGGTACACATACGCTGTGTTTTCTTCCAGGTTGGTCATGGTTGCCTGATTGCTGTAGAACCCTTCATCGTTGGTGGCGATGGAAGTCGCAGCGGCTTCGTTATACTGTGCCGGGAACAGGCCGTCCTGCATATCAGACTGCTTTGCCCACTGCACGCTGCCTGCCGTATCGACATTCGCATACCAGGTCAGGTTCCTGCTTGTCTCATCTGATCCGACCATCAGGATCACTGACTTCTGCACGGTCTCGAACACCTCATTGCGGTTGGCGTTCAAGGATTCGAACTCAAAGTAGATATCTGAGCTTGTCTCGCGGTCGTTGTGCAGTTCCACAGCGATCACGTTTTCGCCCTCGACGAGATATTCCTGGCACTCCTCTGCGCTCAGTGAGATCTCGTGTTCCTCCGGCGCACCCTGTCCGTGACCGGAATAATACAGGTTGTCCCCATCAGGCTGTGCGCTCAGATTGGAGAATACCTCATGGCCGTTGATGTAGACGGCCGCTTCATCATCGCTGTAGAATGTTCCGCTCAGCGAAGTGATCTCGCTGATATTTTCCAGCGTCACGCTCGTGCGGAAGAAATAGGTCGGAATATCTTTGTTTTCCTCATAATACTGATTCAGCAGCACCGTCGGCATATAGCCGCTCACATCCGCAAGTTCTCCTCTCTTTGCCCCGAACTTGCCGGCTGCTTCCTTCCATGCGCTGTCATCAAATGTGCCCAGCGTCCATGCGTTCAGCGCGCCTCCGGCTGCCGGATCAGTGTTGTCATCCAGATATTTCCAGCTGGTTCCCTGATCGATCATGACCGTCGTATCCTGCGCTTCTTTCGTGTCCTGCACTTCTGCATGGACCGGCGTAAATGGCTGTGTGTTCATCAGCACGCTTCCGCCTCCCAGGATCACGGCAAGTGATGCAAGGGAAAGCTTCGCTGCAGTGTTCTTTTTCATGTCTCTGCTCTTCCTCCTGTTTACACGCCTTATTTTAGGGAATCCAAAGTCAAAATCAATAGACCTTACAATGATTTGACAATTTAAAAATGTTCGTAATATTTATGACATATGCACGTTAATCCTTTGTTATATCCATGTAAAATCTCAAGGCGTCTGCGCTTTATCCAGGAATGAAAAAAGACAGCCCGGCTGATGTGTCAGACTGTCTCTTGTTCATGTTTATGTTGTCTTATGCCTTGCGTCTGCGTGCGGCAATCGCCACACCAGCTGCGCCCAGGATGAGCGTCGCTGCCGCTGCACTCGTACCTGCTGCTGCGGCCGTATCGACCTGATCGCCATCTGCCGGCTTCTGCTCGTCTGCAGGGTCCTGCGTGTCATCGCCGCCCTGGCCGTTGCCTTCGCCCGGATCTGCCGGATCCTGCGTGGTCGCTGCGTCATATGCGCTCTGCAGCGCCGTATATGCTTCGTTCACCGCATCCTGCGTTGCCTTCTCATCGGCCAGCACGCTCTTGGCTGCTTCCAGCGCGCTCTGCAGTGCCTGCCACTCTTCTGCCGTGCAGTCTGCCTCGCTCACCTGCTCTGCCTTCTCCACAAGTCCTTCCAGCTCGCTCTTGGCTGTGTCGATCTTGTTGATCGTGAACGTATCCAGCACTTCCATCGTATCCATGTAGTATGTCGTCATCGTGTAGGATGTATCCGTCACATCGATGTCGGTGATCGTCCGGCGGTAGCTCTGATCCATCACTGCGGAGTATGCTGCTTCCGGCGCCTTGATGTCATAGTACTTACTTCCGCTCGCGGAGTTTGCGGTCAGATACAGCACGCCTTCCGGATTCGTCACTTCGCTCTGCACGCCCTGGGAATCATCCGGCGTCGTGCCATTCATCATGTATGTTCTCGTGTATACGTGGTCATGGCCCATCAGCACTACATCGATATCCAGCTCGCTGAGCATCGGCGGCAGTTCCTCGCGGCGCTCGATGATGTCGCCGTCATCTACGTGGGATGCCGTGGAGTATACAGAGTGGTGGAATACGACCGTCTTCCATCTCACATCCGGATTCTGTGCGATCGCGCTCTCCAGGAATTCCTTATGCTCTGCCGTGGAGCGGTTGTTGGAGTTGATCACCATGAACAGCGTGTTGTCATAGACGAACCAGTAGTCCGTTCCCGCTGTCGTCGCACCGAGCTGCGTGCTCTCATTCGGCAGGTTGAAGTGCTCGTTGTATGCGGCAGATCCGCTGTCGTGGTTACCGATCGTCGTCGCGCTCGTCAGATAGGTCAGCGCATCGTTCAGGTAGCCGGTGTACTGCGTTTCATTGTTGTTGGTGTTGACCTGGTCGCCGGCAGATACCAGGAAATCCGGATCCAGCTGTGCGATGGCCGTATCGAGCGTCTCATCCCAGCCTACGGTATCGGTCTCCGTATTGCCTGCGCCGATCTGCGGGTCACCGGCGAGGATGAAGCTGAAGCCCTCATCAAAATCACCGGTCTCAAAGGTATAGATCTGGCTGACGGTGTCGCCATTGACCACACGGTACACATACGCTGTGTTTTCTTCCAGGTTGGTCATGGTTGCCTGATTGCTGTAGAACCCTTCATCGTTGGTGGCGATGGAAGTCGCAGCGGCTTCGTTATACTGTGCCGGGAACAGGCCGTCCTGCATATCAGACTGCTTTGCCCACTGCACGCTGCCTGCCGTATCGACATTCGCATACCAGGTCAGGTTTCTGCTTGTCTCATCTGATCCGACCATCAGGATCACTGACTTCTGTACGGTCTCTCCTGCTTTGGTCTCTACATCGTTTTCGTTCTGCGTTTCCGCATGAACCGGCGTATATGCCTGGGTGTTCATGAGGATCGTTCCGCCGCCCAGCATCACAGCAAGTGACGCGAGGCCGACTTTTGCGGCTGTCTTTTTCTTCATCACAATGAATTCCCTCCTGTTTTCACATCGTTTATTCTAATCTTCCAGAAGACAAAATCAACCGAACTTACAATGGTTTAACAATTTGAAAAAAATGATCATCTGTGTATGATCGAAGTAAAAACGACATCAAATTCCGGTTAAGAAAATGCGGTCTTCCCCATCGTCTTCCCTGGTTTTCCCGCGCATAGAAAAAGATGCCCGCGGGCATCTTCACTTCGATCTTACATCGATCTGATCAGCAATCTGAGGCTTCTCCATAGCTGCAGCCATGGGAAGCGTTTTCTTTTTCGGCATCTGTGATCACCAATACTTTGCCGATCTGCTGTGTCTGTGCGTCATAGCTGTCCGGATCATAGACGATGAGGATCTCTGCGCCTTCCTGCAGCTCTTCATCGAGATGCTCTTGCACATGCGCATCCAGCGTGAACCGCACGCTCGCCCCGGCTTTGATCTCCCCGGAATCCTCCGCGGCAGTCACGACGATCGCTTCTTCGTCCCGGCTTGAGACAGCAGCGGTGAGCTCAGAGCGGAAATAGGCTTCATTGCATTCCTGCAGCAGATCGCGCAGCGTTTCGGCAGCCTCTTCGTCCTGTGCGATGCGGACGGATCCCTCATCCGGGCCGCGCACGCCGATCATGGCATCATCGCCGCAATAGAAGGACAGCGTGCCGTCTTCCTCTTCCACATCGATGCGGACGCCCTCCGGCGTCTCTTCCTCTTCGGCAGAAGCAAAGGACAGCGAAGACAGCACTTCCAGCAGATCATCCTGCAGCGATCCTGACACCGGTGTGCGTTCGGTCTCGAAATCAGCCTGCACATATATGGCCTTTACGCTGTCCGGCTGAATGAGCGCACGCTGACATCCGTACAGCAGCAGCGCACCGGCAAGCAAAATACTGATTTTTTTCATCGGGCGTACCTCCTGCCCCATTATACCATGAGATCACGATCCGACATAGCTCTGTGAAACGGTTTCTGTCGTCAGGTGTTCTTCCTCGGAAAACTGCGCGATGCTCGCGCTGTATTTCCGCAGCAGGCTGCCATCCGGATCAAAGAGGAAATACTCTCGGTTTCCGCCGCCGCTGGCGCTCGCATAATCGAACTGGATGTCCAAGGTCTGCGGCGATTCCTCGATGCCCTCATCGGAATTATCCTTGGCGTCATCGATGACCTGTTCCTGGAAATCGCGCATCACTTCGATGAGCGCATCATCTTTTCCGGCGCTGATCCATGTCGTCGTCAGGGTCACGGTCTGTCCTTCCTCATACTGATCCATGGTGATGATGAGCCGGTAACGCTCGGCATCTGCCGGGATAAGCTCTTGGATCAGGCCGAAGCCAGAGGTCTGAACGGATGAGACCTGAAGCAGGAACGCGCAAATGGCCAGCAATGGCAGCGCGATCAGCTGCCGCAGCCGGATCCGCACCTGGCGCTGCGCGATGAAGCTGAGCAGCAGGAAGAAGAAGGCAGCGGCGACGAACAGCATCTTCCCGAAGGCGGCATCGTCCGTATCGACCGCATACAGAAACAGACCGAGCGTCAGCAGATGCGTCATGAGCGGATACATCAGGGCGTACGTCGTACGCTGACCGCTCTCCTCGCCCGGCATGGTGATGTATGCCCGATGCGACCAGACGATCAGCAGCACGCTTTCCATCAGCCACACGATCCAGATATACTGTGGAAGACAGATCACGCCCTCCAAGCTGCCGATCGCGCTGCCGAATCCTTCTGCGCAGATCATCCCATAGGAGATCGGCGCACAGATCAGATTCACCAGCCAGCGCACCAGCTCATTGTCCGTCAACAGGCTCATCTGCATGCTCGAGGAATAACCGACCGAGACATCATAGATGCTGCTTGAGATGATCGTATACAGCCCCAGCACGACGATGAGAGGAACGAGCAGGTAAGCGATGCTCATCACGAGGGCATCGCTGCGGTTTCGGCAATGGATCGCGATCCACACATTGAGAGAATACACGAGGATGCTCAGCACCATGAGCTCCGCCGTCGATTGCAGCATATGCAGCATGTCATATGGCGGCATATGCATCAGGAACAGCACGAGGCATTCCAGCGCGATGATCACCGTGATCGGAACAAGCAGCCAGCACAGCCCCGCGGCATAGCGGATGCAAAACATCGCGCTGCGCTTGAGCGGGATGCTGCTGTACATATCCAGCTCCCTTTTGTTCCACAGATGAGAAAACAGATGAGCAGGCAGACAGAAGCTCAGGATGAACATGCAGGCCATCGGCACGAACACCAGTTCGATGAACATGAACGGCGTGTTTCCAAGGTCCTGCAGCGCCAGTGAAAGCAGCGGGAACAGACAGATCAGCACGGCCGCATACAGGATCAACAGGCTGCGGTCCCTGCGCATCTGCCAGCAAAACCAGGAAAAGCTACTGCTCATACACACCATATCCTTTCTGTTCCATCTCGTAGAGGAACACTTCCTCCAGGCTGACGTCTTGTACTTCCAGGATCACCGGATCCAGGGAACGCAGATAGTTGACGATCTTTTCCACATTGCCCTTGACCACCACTTTGACAAAGCGGGACTCTACCCGGATGCTGAGGACATCCAGATGGCTGAACAGCGAACGGTCGACCTCTTTGGCAAATGCCAGCTGGATGGCATGCACATTGCCCTTCACGCTCTCGATATCGCCGCTGGTGATCATGTGGCGCTCATCGAGGATGCCGAAGGCATCGCAGATATCCTCCAGCTCGCGGATGTTGTGGCTGGAGATGATCACGGTCATCTGATTTTCCTGCACGCACTGGGCAAGCGCACGCTGGAACATCAGCCGCATCATCGGATCCAGGCCGTCAAAGATCTCATCCAGAAGCAGCAGCCTGGGGCGGATGGCCAGGGCGAAGATGATGAACGCCTGACGCTTCATGCCTTTGGAGAACTGGGACATCGGCCGTTTCTCATCCAGTCCGAACTGTTCCAGATAATGCACATAGGCATCCTCGTTGAATGAAGGATAACAGCGCTGATAGAACTGCTTCATGTCGCGGATGGAGGCGTTGTAAAAATAGAACGGCTCATCGCTGATGAACAGGATCTCCTGCTTGACGGCGGGATGATCGAACACCGGCTCGTTGTTCCAGGTGATGACCCCGCTGTCCTCTCGGTAAACGCCGGCGATCATCCGCAGCAGCGTGCTCTTGCCGGCTCCGTTCGGACCGACCAGTCCGAAGACGCTGCCCGCCTTCAGCTCCAGATTCACCTGATCCAGGACCTGATTGTCCCCCAATTTCTTTGACACACATCGTATATTAAGCATGTGGCTCCTCCTCTCTGTAAATGCGTCTGATCCTGCCTTCCAGATCTTCCGCATCGATGGAATGACGCTTCATGTCGCGGACACAGTCATCGAACTGTGCCAGCTTCTCTTCCCGGACAAGCACCTCGATGTGATCAGAACGGATGAAGCAGCCCTTTCCCTGTACCTTGTAGATGATTCGTTTTTCTTCCAGCTCCTGATAAGCTTTGGCTACCGTATTCGGGTTGATGCCCAGAGAAGATGCCAGCATGCGCACGCTGGGAAGCTGGTCATCTCCATGCAGGACTCCGGCGCTGATATATTCCAGGATCTGTTTCTTCAGCTGTTCGAAGATCGGGATCCTGCTCTGTGTCTTGATCGAAAACATCACTGCACCTCCTCTTCATCGCTTATCGTGTCATAAACGGCGTAAAAGTCTCCGCCTGTGTCATAATAGCCGATCTCCACACCGGCATCTGCCTGCGGATCCAGCAGCAGATCAAACAGCTCGCCCATGTAGCGGTCGTAGTTCTCCTGCGAATCAATGTCATAGCTGAACTCGCTTTCCAGACCGATCCGGTTGATGAAAGACAATGACATGTTCAGATAATAATCGCTGACCCCGTCTTCCTGACTGCCGGCATCCTCCATCATCTGCTGCTGCAGCTGGCGCATCCGTTCGTAAGAGACGCTTTCCGGCGTAAACGTGACGATGAACTCAGAGATCACTTCATTTTCCTGCAGCTCCTTTCCATAGCGCGTGTTCACTTCGGCCAGCTTCTGCTGGTTTTCCTCGCTCAGCACCGAATCCACCGGGGCATACAGCTCCATCTGGATAAAGCCGGATCGCGGAGATTCCTGTACGATGCCCAGTCCGTTCGTATAGACGAAGACAGCAGAGACGGCCGCCTCCATGGCCGCCAGCAGCGCAAAGCCTGCCGCCATATGGAAAGTGAAGCGGATCCTGCGTTTATACAGGAAGTAGACGGACATATAGAGCAGGAAGATCATCACGATCAAGAACAGCGTCCACTCGTTCAGCGAGATCAGATTGAGCAGGGACATCGTGACCACCAGCAGCAGGAAAGGATAGACGGCGTATGAGCGCGAAGGCGAGCCGCATGTCTCACACTTCAGCTGCTCGAACGAGCGCCTCGACCAATAAAACGCCGCGATGGCAAGCAGGATCCACCACAGCCATGACGCCGTCATGAGCAGGCCGGTATTGCCCCGAAAGTACATCCCGCCCAGGCTCAGCAGACTGACGAAGGAGAGCGCCGTCTGCAGCTGTATGTTGGTGATATTGTAAGCGTCTGCCTGGATGAAGAACTGGCTGCGGTCATTGAAGAACGACAGGAAGCTCTGCTGCAACAGGAACAGCGCCAGCAGCCAGCCAAAGCCGATCAGCACCGCATCCAGCAGCCGCCGGCTGCGCGACACGAAGAACACCGTGATCGCATAGTTCAGCGTCTGATAAAGGATGGACGCCAGTATCGCAGAGATCCCGCTCATGTCATCGGCAGCGGCGCATCCGCCATTGATCGCCGCGATCGGCAAAAGCGCCAGCCAGCCACTGAACCAGCAGTAATGAAACAGCTGTCTGCGTTTCAGCGGAACGCCCATCATGAAGATGGCCGCATTGCGCTGATAGAGAAAACGAAACTGAAAGATGGCGACGGCCACGGTGAATCCGGAACTGATGATCACCGTATCCCGCACGATGTCGTACCCGCTGAACAACAGCGGGAAAAGCAGGCAGCACATGAACAGCGCAACCACATAATGACGGCCGTACTGACGTGCCATCTGCATCATCCACTGTCTGAATGTCATCATCGCATCAACCTCCAACTGTACTATTTGCAATCATACAGTACCGGATTTTCCGCTTCTGCGCAAGGGCCATGCGTCTTTATGACAAAAGTGTTATATAGAAAAAAAAGAGACATCGCCTGGGATATGCCTCTTTCATGGTTCGTTCTTCTCCTGTTCTTCTTCGATCACATAGTCAAAAAACGGATTGATGTGGTGATACGCGCAAAAGATCAGATATCCGCTGCCGACGATGACCGATGCGATCCCCAAAAATATATCGAATGCATGCATGTCCTCACTCCTTCCCATCAGTATATGCGCCGCTGATGCGGCTTTCCCTTTACGCTTATACCATACCCCCTATTGTGACATCATCGTTGTCACAATAGAAGATTTCCTCTGCAGCAACCAAAAAAACGGACCCTTCACGTTCTGTGTCAAGGGTCCGCATGTTTACAGGATGCGTTCTAACAGGTCCACCGTGGCCATGGCGTCCGCGGTGTAGTGATCCGCATGGATCTCTTTCGCATATTCTTCGCTGAGCACCGCGCCGCCGACCCAGATCGGGCAGATGTTTGGTTCCTCGCGCAGCAAACGGATCGTCTTCTCCATGGAAGGCAGCGTGGTCGTCATCAGCGCGCTCAGGCCGATCGCCTGCGGGTGATGACGGCGGAAGGCTGCCACGACATCCTCCGCCTTCACATCTTTGCCCAGATCGATCACGCGATAGCCATAGCTCTCCACGACGACCTTGACGATGTTCTTGCCGATGTCATGGATATCGCCCTCCACCGTTGCCATCATGACGACGCCCTTCTGCGGCGCATCGCTGGCAAAGTGTTCCTTGAGCAGGGCAAAGGCCCTCTTGCTCGTCTCTGCGCACTGCATGAGCTGCGGCAGAAAGAGCTTGTTTTGCTCATAGAGGGTGCCCGCCTGATCGAGCGCCGGGATCAAGATGTCGTTGATGATCTCCATCGGCTGCTTCTGGGTGAGCAGGGAGCGGATGGCCCCTTCCACTTCATCCTTCAGCCCATGCAGGATGATCTCCTGCAGCGGCAGGGAAGCATCCGTGCTGAGCACCGTCTGCTCCTGCGCATGTCTGGCGATGTAGAGCGATGCATCCCGGTCATGGTCACAGAGCACATTGAAGGCGTCGATGGCTGCCATGAGCGCTTTATCCAGCGGGTTGATGATCGGCAGGGAAAGTCCCGCCGTCATCGCCATGACCAAGAAGGTCCGGTTGAGCAGCGGACGCTGCGGCAGGCCAAAAGAGACGTTGCTGACACCAAGCGCTGTGCGCACGCCGAGCGCGCGCACCATGCGCAGCGCCCGGATGGTCTCGATGACCTCCGCCTGCTGGGCGCTGGCCGTCAGCACCAGCGTATCGATGATGATCGAACTGGATGGGATGCCATATGATCTGGCTGTATCGATGATGCGCTGTGCGATCGCCACACGCTTTTCTGCCGTATCCGGGATGCCCTCCTCATCCAGGGTCAGCCCGATGACCACGCCGCCATATTTCTTCGCGATCGGGAAGATCTGTTCCATCGTCTCCTGCTTGCCATTCACCGAGTTCATCAGCGGCCGGCCGTTGTAACGCCGGCATGCGGCTTCCATGGCCTGCGGATCGCTCGTATCGATCTGCAGAGGCAGCGTGAGCACTTCCTGAAGCATGGCGATCACCTTCGGCATGACCTTCTGCTCATCGATGCCCGGCACGCCGACATTGACATCCAGCACTTGCGCGCCGGCCTGATCCTGCAGCACGCCCTCTCTGCGCACATCTTCATAGCGCTCTTCCAGAAGCGCCTGCTTCAGCTTTTTCTTTCCGGTTGGGTTGAGGCGCTCTCCGCAGACGACAGGCTGATCGCCGATGCATACGCTGCGCACGCCGCTGGATACGATGGTGCGATAGGGATTATCGCGGCGCACGCACATCTTGGGCATCTTCTGCCTGAGCAAGGCGATGCCCTGCGGCGTGGTCCCGCAGCAGCCGCCCAGGATGCTCACGCCGCGCTGTGCGTAATCCACGGTGCGCTGCGCAAACTGCTGCGCGTCCATCGCATAGCAAGTCACGCCATGCTCCAGATGCGGCAAGCCCGCATTGGGCTGCATGAACACCGGCACATGCGCATGCGAGAGCACCTCTTCCATGATATCGCCGAGCTCATCCGGGCCAAGCGAACAGTTGACCCCCAGCGCATCCACGCCAAGTCCCTCCAGCACATTCACCATCGTGAGCGGATCACAGCCGGAAAGCGTGCGTCCGCTGCGCTCATAAGTCATGGAGACGAATACCGGCAGCGTGCTGTTTTCCTTAGCGGCGAGCACGCCGGCCTTGACCTCGTACAGATCGCTCATGGTCTCAAACAAGATCACATCCGCCATGTCTTTCGCGCAGACGATCATGTCCCGGAACAAAGCATAGGCTTCCTCGAACTTCAGCGTTCCCATCGGCTCCATCAGCTGACCGATCGGGCCGATATCCAGCGCGATGTATGCCCGCTTTCCTTCGGCCTCGACTGCCCGGCGGGCACAGCCAAGCGCAGCGCGGATCATGTCCTGCGCCGCATACCGGCTGTCCTTCATCTTGAGCGCATTGCAGCCGAAGGTGTTGGTCGTCAGGATATCCGCGCCAGCGCGCAGATACTCGCGATGGATGCGTTCGATCAGGGCCGGGTCATCGATATTGTATTCCTCAGGGACAGCGCCGGCAGGCATTCCTGCCTGCTGCAGCATCGATCCCATGGCTCCGTCAAAGAGGAGCATCTCTTTTCCTAGTCGCTGTCGTAACATCTTTCTCCCCGCTTTCTGTATTCACATGCATGCAGGCGGACACATCGTCCGCATTCTTTTGCTTCGCCGGCATCGCCGATGCCGATCAAGCCGATCATCGATTTCTGCGGGGAAAGCGCCCCGCCCTCCTTCACATGGAGGCCGATCTGCTTCGGCAAGGAAAGCGCCCTGCCCAGCTGGACATTCAGCGCCAACGGGATATCCCCGTATCCCGGACAAAGACGCGCCGTCCTCTTCTCCGTGATGATCTGCCGCTCCTGCTCATCGCAGCATTCCTCCACCCAGGCGCTGAGCATGGCATCCAGCACGCTCATCCTGGCCATATCGATGCAGGCATAATAACGCACCAGGCGCTCTGCCTCCCTGCCCAGCGTGATGGCCACGGCCTCACATGCCCCGCAGTCACGAAAGCTGCGTTCAAGCTGCGCAGAAGGCAGCGCGATATCTGCCTCGCAAAGCCGCAGCGGATCATGCGCAAGCGTAAAGCGCGCATGGGTGAATGCCGGGCGCAGCGCGCGCACCTCCTGCTCGCAAGAAGCCAGAAGCTGACGCATCGCATCGTTGAGCGCCATGCCGCTCCCGCCCAGATAGCGCAGCGTGCGCTCAATGAGCATCGCGGAATTCCCTGAGGATCGCATCACAGCGGCGCATGATCTCCGTGGCGATCTGCGGCCGGTTCATGGTGTAAAGATGGATGCCCTCCACCCCGTTGGTGATGAGGTCCATGATCTGCCATGCGGCATAATTGAGCCCTATCTCCTGCATGGCCGCCGGATGTGCGGAGAACCGCTCGATCATCGCAGAGAGCGTATATGGGATCGAACAGCCGCACATCTTGGACATGTTCAGCAGCTGCTTCGCGTTTGTCGCCGGCATGATGCCCGCCAGGATCGGCACTTGGATGCCTCGTTTGCGCGCCTCCCGCAGCAGCCGGTAATAATAATTATTGTCCAGAAAGATCTGCGTGACCAGATAGGATGCGCCGGCATCCGCCTTGATCTTCAGATGGCGCAGATCCGCCTCAAGCGAATCCGCTTCCTCATGCACCTCTGGATAACAGGCACCGCTGAGACAGAACGCATCCGGATAATTCGCTGTGATGAATGCCGCCAGATCGCTGGCATGACGAAACTCCTGCGGCGCAGTCTGCGGATCATAGCCTTTGGGGTAATCGCCGCGCAGCGCCAGGATGTTCTCGATACCCTTCTCCTTCAGCTGATCGAGCACGCCCCGCAGGTTTTCCGCCGTGGCGTCGATGCAGCTCAGGTGCGCGACGCTCTCGATCTGCCAGCGCTCCTTGATCATCGTCGCGATCTCCACGGTATTGCGGGTCGTCGATCCTCCTGCGCCATATGTGACGCTGATGAAATCCGGCTTGAGCTGAGCCAGCTGATCGATCGTACTGTAGATCGAAGAGATGTCTCCATCCTTGTTCTTCGGCGGAAAGATTTCAAAGGACAGCGTAGGACGCTGTCTGAGCAGTTCACTGATCTTCATGTTCACTCTTCCTTTCTTTAAAGCAAGACCGGTCTGTATCTCAGGCCGGTCTGTATACATTTAGCTGACGATCGTGCCGTCCGGCAGATCCTTCGTAAGCGTGATCAGATCCAGATCGCGGTCATCTTCCGATGCGGCGCACAGGATCATGCCCTGGCTCTCCACCCCGCGCAGCTTGGCCGGCTTGAGGTTGGTGACGACGATGACGCGTCTGCCGACCATGTCTTCCGGCGCGAAATGCGCAGCGATGCCGCTGACGATCTGACGGGTCTCATCCCCCAGAGAGATCTGTTCCACGAGCAGCCGGTCCGCCTTAGGATGCTTCTCACAGGAGACGACGGTCCCCACCTTCAGCTCGAGCTTGCTGAAGTCATCATACGTGATCTGCGGCTTAGCAGGCTTCTTCTCCTCGGCAGGCTGTTCCTCCTGCTTGCGGTCTGCCTCCAGCTGCTTTTGGAATTCCTCCGCATCGATGCGGGCAAACAGGATCTCCGCCTTCTTGACGACGCACTGGCCGCATTCCAGATTGCCGAACTGCGTCAAGCTGTCCAGCGAGCGCTGCTGCGTGTTGAGCATATCGAGGATCTTCTCTGCGGTCTGCGGCATGAAGCTGGACAGCAGCACAGCGGAGAAGCGGATGCTCTCCAGCAGGTTATACAGCACCGTGGCCAGGCGATCCTTCTTCTGCTCATCCTTGCCCAGCACCCACGGCGTCGTCTCATCGATGTATTTGTTGGAGCGGCGCAGCAACGTAAAGATCTCGCTGATGGCGTCGCCGACACGCAGCTCGTCCATCTTCTTTTCCACCTTTTTCGGCGTCTCCAGCGCCAGCGCGATCAGTTCATCATCCACCGGCTCGCTGACCTTCGGATCGGATACGAGACCGCCGAAATACTTGTTGGACATAGAGATGGTCCGGCTGACCAGATTGCCCAGGATATTGGCCAGATCAGCGTTCACGCGCTCCACCATCAGATCCCAGGTGATCGTTCCATCCTGGGCAAACGGCATCTCATGCAGGACGAAGTAGCGCACGGCGTCGACGCCGAAATAATGCACGAGCTCATCGGCATAGATGGCGTTGCCCTTGGACTTGGACATCTTGCCATCGCCGACCAGCAGCCAAGGATGTCCGAACACCTGCTTAGGCAGCGGCAGATCCAGCGCCATGAGCATGATCGGCCAGTAGATCGTATGGAAACGCAGGATGTCCTTGCCGATGATGTGCACATCGGCCGGCCAATACTTCCGGAAGTTTTCCGCGCTTTCTCCATCCGCGTCATAGCCCAGCGACGTGATATAGTTGCTCAGCGCGTCGATCCAGACATAGATGACATGCTTCGGGTCAAAGTCGACCGGGATGCCCCATTTGAATGAGGTCCTAGACACGCAGAGATCCTGCAGGCCCGGCTTCAGGAAATTGTTGATCATCTCATTGCGGCGGGATTCCGGCTGAATGAATTCCGGGTGCTCCTCGATATGCTTCATCAGACGGTCCGCATATTTCTGCATCCGGAAGAAGTACGCTTCTTCCTTGGCTTTCTTCACCGGTCTGCCGCAGTCCGGGCAGCAGCCGTCGACCAGCTGGCTCTCGGTCCAGAACGATTCGCAAGGCGTGCAGTACATGCCTTCATACGTTCCCTTGTAGATATCCCCCTGCTCATACAGCCGGCGGAAGATCTTCTGCACCTGCTTCTCATGCCCCTCATCCGTGGTGCGGATGAAGTAGTCATAGCTGGTGTTCATCATGTCGAACGTTTCCTTGACGGTATTGGCTACGCCGTCGACGAATTCTTTCGGGGAAATGCCCTTTTCCTTTGCCTTTTCTTCGATCTTCTGCCCATGTTCATCCGTGCCGGTCTGAAAGAACACATCATAGCCCTGTGCGCGGCGGTAACGGGCGATCGCATCCGTCAGCACGATCTCGTAAGTATTGCCGATGTGCGGCTTGCCGGACGTGTACGCGATCGCCGTGGTGATATAGTACGGTTTTTTGTCCATGAAAATTCCTCCTGTCCTCTTGCAGAGCGCGTTCAGCTGAAAAAGAAAAAAAGCTTGCGCCAAAGGGCGAAAGCTTCGCGGTACCACCTTTTTTCATGCATGTCATGCACCTCTGAACGTTAACGCCGTTTCCGCGGCCTTTCCTCATGATTCGGAAAAGCGGCTCCGGAGCCATGTTCCCGGATGCTTCCTGTCAGATTTCCACCAACCATCTGCTCTCTATGCATTCCGCACCGGTACTCTTTCCTTCTCTGCCATTGCAAACAGTATATCATAATTCATCAGCCTCGGCCATCGTTTTTTCTGAATCCGGCGTGAACGTGTCTGATCGGCTCTCATTTGTGGTGATCGATGATCCAATTCAGCACCTCGTCATCGTCAAACACGACATTGGCTGCCGCGTGCGCATAGCTGCCGGCTCCCTGCTGGGCAAAGTATGCGTCATCGGGCATCTGGATCTGCAGCAGCGAGGCGATCTGTTCATCGCTTCGCCCATCCGCCTGATACGCCGCATACAGCGCGTCATACGTATCCTGTGCCTGCTGTGATCCATAGTATTCGTCATTTGATCCGATGTAGATGTAGACGCCGACATCATGCGCTGTGACCGAAACAAGACCCCCGTCCCACTGTGATGCGGCATGCAGATAAGCCGCATACAGATCGGGGCGCATGGACACCGCTCTGGACATCGTCTCTCCGCCAGCCGAATAGCCGGCCGCATAGACTCGCTTTGCATCCACGGCAAAATCATCCAGGAAATGCTCGGTCAGCTCGATGGCCTGACGTGCCGAGGTCTCGCCCCAATCCGTCAGCTGTGCCGAGACGACGATCATCTCTTCGTCCAGATCGCTCCAGCAGCGAAACCCCTGCCAATCCAGATTCGCCCCGGAAGAATCTTCACCAAACCACATCATATCGTAACCCGGCATGACGACCATCATCGGATAGCTGCCTGTTTCATGATAGCCCTCTGGCAGCTGATAACTGTAATGAATGGTCCCGCTCTCTCCTTCCAGGACCTGCTCTGCCACCAGCTGTGCCGGTGCATCTTCTGTTTGCGATACGCGCAGTGTATCCTCCTGTACGCTCTGGCATCCGCACAGCAAAAGGCACAGCGCCGCGATCATCATTCGTTTCATCCATATCCTCCCGGCAGTCTCTGCCTGCAGGCACGCAATGAGAAAGGGGACAGAAATCATCGATCCCTGTCCCCGCCGCATGCATGTCCTGCATCCTTTATTTCAGCCTGCCTCCGTCGCTGAACGCATTGCCCACGCGCTCCTTGAGCACATGATACCCATTATGCGCCGGCTCAAAAGCGATCGGACGGAATTTCGCAAAATCGATCTCGCCCTTCTCATCCAGGACCGCTTCATCGATGCTCACATTTTCGATCTTGCCGATGATGTTGCCGTCTTCATTTACCTTCATCAAGGTGCATTCCAGCGTGACGGGAAGCTCTTCGATCAGCGGCGCGTCGACCTTATCGCTCTTGACCGCATGGAAACCGGATTTTTCCAGCTTATCCGGCTCATCGTTGGCGCTGACCATGCCCACATAATCCGCAGGGATCACATGCGCCGCATCGGCAAAGCTTACGGTGAAAGCCTTGCGGGCCATGATGTTCTTGGTCGTCTTGTGCCCTGCGCTCAGGCACAGCACGACTTTGTCTGCGTCATACAGTCCGCCCCAGGCCGCGTTCATCGCATCTGCCTTGCCTTGCTCATCATACGTAGCGATGATCAATACCGGCAGCGGGTAAAACCATGACTTTGTCCCGAAATCTTTTCTCATCTTCATCTTCCTCCCTATTTCTGCTCATCCACCGGCGGAACCATCTGGACATAACGATCCAGCATTTCCGGCGTGCTCGTGTAATAGCGCTTCTTCTGATCCATGGCCGCGATCTTTGCCATTTCTTCATCGCTCAGGCTGAAATCAAACAGATCGAAGTTATCGCGGATATGCTCAGTGTTCTTCGATCCCGGGATGACGATGTTGCCATCCTGGATGTGCCAGCGCAGGATGATCTGCACATTGCTCTTGCCATATTTCTGCGCCAGTTCGGTGAAGAGCGGCTCATTGATCAAAGCCTTATCGCCATGACCCAGCGGATACCATGCCTGGATGACCATGCCTTCCTGCGCCAAAAACTGCTTCAGCGCTTTTTCCTGGGAATACGGATGCACCTCAGTCTGCAGCACAGACGGCCTCACTTCGCAGATCTCCAGGATCCCCCGGATCTGCGATTCATTGAAGTTGGACAGTCCGATCGCTCTGACTTTTCCTTCCTTGTATGCCTTTTCCATCTGACGGTATCCGGCAATATAGTTTCCGGCCGGCTGATGGATCAGCAGCAGGTCGATATAGTCGGTATCCAGGCGTGCCAGCGTCTTGTCTACCGCATCATCTTGTTCGTAGAAGCTTGGCCACAGCTTTGTCTCCAAAAAGATCTCCTCACGGTTCAGTCCTGATCTCTTCATGGCCCGTCCTACCGCTTTCTCATTCACATACGCGTTCGCGGTATCGATCAGGCGATAGCCGCATTGCAATGCGCTAAGCACGGACGCTTCCGCTTCGTCCGGTGAAAGCAGGAATGTTCCGATTCCCGCCATCGGCATCTTCACGCCGTTATTCAACATTGCATATTCCATGTCATTGCCTCCTGTCTCATTCTGACTTTATTATATCCCGTCTGCCCGCTGACAGAAGTCTCGCTTCGTTACGAGGTGTGAACCTGCAGGTTTATAACTCAAAGAAAAAGAAGACACAGAGATATCCCCTGCGTCCTTTGCCGATCACTCGATCGTGATGGTCTTCTTTTCCGGCAGCTTCTTGACTTCCTTCGGGAAGGTGATCTTCAGCTCGCCGTTTTCATAGCCTGCCTTGATGTCCTCTTCGCTCAGCTTGTCTCCCACATAGAAGCTTCTCGAGAACGTGCCGCTGTAGCGTTCCTGGCGCACCAAGCTGCCTTTCGCGTCCTTCTCCTCTTTCTTCGCATTGCGAGCCGCGCTCACGTTCAGATAGCCATCCTTCAGCTCCAGATGGATGTCTTCCTTCTTGCAGCCAGGCAGTTCCATATCCAGGGTATAATACCCGTCTTTCTCTGTGATGTCCGTCTTCATCACCATATCGCTCCGATTGCTAAAGAACGGTGAAGTAAACATATCATCCAGCATGTCGTCAAATAAGTTTGTTGTTCCAGGGAAGAATTTCATCTCAATCGCCTCCATTACACATCCTTACGGTTGTCTTTCTCGCAGCCGTCTTCATGAATGTCCTTCCATCGGGCTTTCCCCGATCACACTTATGATTATACTCATTTTTTTAGCACTGTCAACACCAGAGTGCTAAAAAACATCTTTGGAATTGACTTTGCTTTCGGCATTCATGCAATCCTGGTAAGACATGCAGCGGGACCGGCGTGTCGAGGCGGGGGATCTAGAACGCTGTTTCCACGAAATGTTCATCATAGAGATCCCAGTATTTTCGATATACGCGATCTTGTTCTCCATCGAGGTTCAGCTGATACATGCGAAAGATCACGGGGAAGTTCTTGGGCTGCCACAGCTCCTTGTATGAATAGCGGTAGCTCATTCCGATCCGTTTCATGACGGCGCTGCTCCTCGGATTGTTTTTGTCATGTGTCGCGGTGATATAGGGCATCCCTGCGGCCTTTACCAGATCGATCACTGCAAGGCATGCTTCGCTGACCAAGCCTTGATGCCAGTATGCTTTGTCAAGCGCAAATCCCAGATCGTGACTGTCATCTTCTGCTTCAACGTGCACATGGCCGATCGGGCGATCGTCGCTTTTCAGGCAGATCGCAAAACCATACTTTTGATCGCGCAGCCGTTCTTCAAAAAGCTCTTGGCTTCCGCCATGTCTTTGACGGGATACCATGGCAGAAACGTGTTGACCTCTTCATCGGAAAGCAGCGAATAGATCGCTTCCATATCGCTTTCTTCAAATTTTCTCAATATCAGCCTGTCTGTTTCGATCCGGATGTGCTCCATTGTTGTTGTGCTCTCCATTTCTATTGTTTTTCATCTTATTGGCAGCCCGCTCATGAGCGTGTTCGTCGATCATCGTAAGCGGAATACAAAAAAACTCATGAATGATCATGAGCTGTGCTTAAATGGAGCAGGTGATGAGAATCGAACTCACGTAGTCAGCTTGGAAGGCTGAAGTTC